>Ga0129311_1002001_pt1 | contig 13180 bp, 9 predicted proteins | sample Go1ome_FD_94435 | JGI IMG/M metagenome (GOLD analysis project Ga0129311, IMG submission 94435) | Western lowland gorrila individual fecal microbial communities from Wisconsin, USA - Go1022B metagenome | ecosystem: Host-associated > Mammals > Digestive system > Large intestine > Fecal | place... | reverse complement strand
CTACCGGGCGCGGGACGGGAAGAACATCAACGGCGGTCTGCTGGTCAATGTGGGGCCGGAGGACTTCCCGGCGGATGACGTGCTCTCCGGTGTGGCCTTTCAGGAGCAGTGGGAGCGGGCGGCCTTCCGTCTGGGCGGCGGGGACTACCGCGCCCCGGCCCAGCGGATCGAGGATTTTCTGGCCCGGCGGCCCTCTCAGGGCGGCGGGAGCATCCAGCCGACGTACCGCCCCGGGGTGACCTGGACGGACCTGGAGGGCTGTCTGCCCCCCTATGTCACCGACACCCTGCGCCAGGCCATCCCCGCCCTGGACCGGAAGCTCCTGGGCTTTGCCGCCCCCGACGGCGTGCTCACCGGGGTGGAGACCCGGTCCTCCTCCCCCGTGCGGATTCTGCGGGACGAGCACTACCAGTCCGCCCTCCGGGGCCTGTTCCCCTGCGGCGAGGGCGCGGGCTACGCCGGTGGCATCGTCAGCGCCGCCGTAGACGGCATCCGCGTGGCCGAGGCGGTGGCGGCAGGAGATTAAAAAGACGGCGTCTGCACGAAAAGGCAGACGCCGTTTGCGCTTATCAGGCAGGTCTCGCTTATCCAAACACCGCAGAGGCCAGGGGATAGACCACGGCCAGGCAGGCGGCGAGGGACAGGGCGAGGAAGACCAGGTTGGCCTTGAGCACGCCGCGGACGGTGGCGTGGCCCGGGCCGAAGATGAGAGGGGCGGGGGCACAGGCGGAGGGCGTCAGCGAGGCCATAGAGGACGCGACGCCGATGACGGCGGCGAATGCGCCCAGGTGCAGGGCAGAGCCGGAGAGCAGGGCCAGGCCGATGTTAAAAAACAGCACCATGGTCACCACGTTAGACAGGAAGTTCGTCATCACCAGGGCGGCGACGGCCAGCAGGACCAGGGTGGCGAAGGGGCTGAGTCCCCGGAAGACGGGCTGGAGCAGTCCGCTCAGCCAGGCGCTGATGCCGGTGGCCTCGGCGGAGAAGGGCGTGGACATGACGCAGACCACACCGGCGAACAGAATGGCCGGCAGGGGCAGGGTGGCGCAGGCCGCCGAAAAGTCCAGCACCGGCTTGCCGTCCACGGAGATCAGACACAGCGCACACACGGCGAGAATGGCCGGAACGACCACGCCGACCTGGGACCAGAAGACGAAATGGCCGGGGAGGACGACCTTGCCCACCTCCGGCAGAAGGATGGCAGCGACCGTCAGCAGGAAGATCCCGGCGGTGAGCTTGCTCCGGCGGGACAGCGGCTCCGGGGTCAGGCTGGCCGGGTCGAAGTCCAGAAAAGCCCTGGCGTCGGGCCGCCAGACGGCCACCGCCGCCATCATGGCCAGGAACATCACCGCCGCAAAGGGGACCCCGACGCTGAGCCACTGGGCATAGGAGATGGAGATGCCGAGCTGGGCCTCGATCATGCCGATGAGGATGAGCACCGGCGCGTGGGCGATGGGCGAGGCGATGGAAATGACCACATTGCACCACAGGATGCCGATGAACAGGCAGGCGTAAAACGGGTCGCCCTTCTTCACGCCGATCTTCTCGGCCAGGGCGGCGGCCAGACCGACGTAGATGACCGCCAGGGACAGGTTGTCCACAAACATCCCGATGATGAGGTTAGACAGGAAAAACAGCCCCAGAAACACCAGCGGGCGGCCCCTGGCGATGCTCCGGGAGACAAACCAGGCGGCGGCGCGGTCGATCACGCCGGTCTCCTTCAGGGCGTAGTTCAGGATGGAGAACACGATCATGGTGATGACCGCGAAATGGCCCATGGACCCGGCCCAGACCTCTGTGGGCGTCATAGCGCCGGTGAGGATCAGCAGGGCGAGAAACAGCAGGGAGCACCAGCTGGTGTTCACCGTCAGCCACAGGTACAGCGTGGGGAGGGTGACCGCCAGCACGCGGACGCCCAGGACGGTCAGCCCCAGCTCCGGCCGCAGACCGAAGCCGAGCAGAAGTCCGAGAACCACCGCCACCCCGAGGTGAAAATAGGTTTTGTTCTTGTTCATGGGGAATCTTCCTTTCTCGAAGGGGATACCGCGAAAAAAGGGTGCAAAAAAGCAGGGAGCACGGCATAGAAATTGCCGACTTCCGTGTTCCCCGCTTGTAAGACTGTGCTGCGCTTCTTTCACTGCCCACAGTATATTGCCTGATCGCCCGCTTGTAAAATACAAGAAACCCGGGGTTTGCCATAGGTTGAAGCTATGAAGCGAATGGTGAATTTTATCGCTGCCGATTGCCGCTTCATGGTTTCAAGACTTCGACAACCGGCCTTCTGGCGGCCGCGCGGAGTCGCGCGTCAATTCGGAGCGCAGCGGAGAATTGTCATAGGCGGAATTTATTTCCGCCGTTCAATGAATGAAAGGATTCCAAACCGGCCTTCTGGCCGGCGGCGCGAGTGCGCCGTAAAATTGGTTTGCTCCGCAAACCAATTTGCGGAGGGGCGGCTTTGCCGCCCTGAGCATTGAAATCAAAAAAGCGAAGTGAGCGCAGCGAACGGAGCCCCAAAAATAAAAGCACCTGCCCACGGCAGGTGCTTTTATTTTTGGAGCTAGTGACGTGACTTGAACACGCGACCTGCTGATTACGAATCAGCTGCTCTACCAACTGAGCTACACTAGCATAATAGGGATTCCTGCACCAGGGCAGAAATCCCTATTATTATATCCGGGAAATTGGGCCGCGTCAAGGGGGCGCGGGAGAATTTTGTGAAAAATCAGGTGCGGTTCAGAATGTCCATAAACTCCTCGCCGGTGATGGTCTCGTGCTGATAGAGGTAATCGGCCAGCTCGTGGAGCTTGTCCTCGTGCTCCCTGAGGAGCTGGGTGGCCTTTTCATACTGCTGGGTGACCACCTGGGTGACCCTCCGGTCCACGCGGGCCTGGGTGTCGGGGGAGCAGGCCAGGGAGGCGTCGCCGCCCAGGTACTGGTTGGACATGGTCTCCAGAGCGACAAAGCCGAACTCGTCGCTCATGCCGTAGCGGGAGATCATGGCCCGGGCCAGCTTGGTGGCCTGCTCAATGTCGTTGGACGCGCCGGTGGTGATGGAGTGGAAGATGAGCTTTTCCGCCGCCTGACCGCCGGTGTAGGTGGCGATCTTGTTCAGCAGCTCCTCCTTGGACATGAGGAAGTGGTCCCCGTTGTCCACCTGGAGGGTGTAGCCCAGGTCGCCGGAGGTGCGGGGGATGATGGTGATCTTCTGCACCGGGGCGGAGTGGGTCTGGAGGGCGGCCACCAGGGCGTGGCCCGTCTCGTGGTAGGCCACGATCTTCTTCTCCTGGTCGGAGAGGACCCGGCTCTTTTTCTGGTATCCGGCGATGACGGTCTCCACGCTCTCCTGCAGATCCTCCTGGGTGGCGCACTTCCGGCCCGCCCGGACGGCCCGGAGGGCGGCCTCGTTGACGATGTTGGCCAGCTCCGCGCCGGAGGCCCCGGCGGCGGTGCGGGCGATGGGGGTGAAGTCCACGTTGTCCGCCAGGCGGATCTTCCTGGCGTGGACCTTCAGAATGTCGATCCGGCCCTGGAGGTCGGGCAGCTCCACGGGGATGCGCCGGTCAAAGCGACCGGGGCGGAGCAGGGCGGGGTCCAGCGAGTCGGGGCGGTTGGTGGCCGCCAGGACCACCACGCCCTTGCCGGCGTCGAAGCCGTCCATCTCGGTGAGCAGCTGGTTCAGGGTCTGCTCCCGCTCGTCGTTGCCGCCGCTGAACTGGCCGTCTCGCTTTTTGCCGATGGTGTCGATCTCGTCGATGAAGACGATGCAGGGGGCCTTCTCGTTGGCCTGCTTGAACAGGTCCCGGACCTTGGCTGCGCCCCGGCCCACGAACATCTCTACAAACTCCGACCCGGCGATGGAGAAGAAGGGCACGTTGGCCTCACCGGCCACGGCCTTGGCCAGCAGCGTCTTGCCGGTGCCCGGAGGGCCCACCAGCAGCGCGCCCTTGGGCAGCCGCGCGCCGATCTCCCGGTACTTTTCCGGGTCGTGGAGGTAGTCCACGATCTCCTGGAGCAGGTCCTTGGCCTCCTCCTCACCGGCTACGTCGGAAAAGCGGATGCCGGTGGAGGAAGGGACGTAGACCTTGGCCCCGGAGCCGCCGTTCATGCCGAACATCATTCCGTTGCCGCCGCCCATGGCCTTCTTCATCCGCTGGTTGATGAAGTAGCCGATGAGCAGGAAGGGCACCATGGGCAGCACCCAGTTCACCAGAATGGTGGTCCACAGGGAGGGCTGGGTGTCGATCTGCTGGAACTTGGCCCCGGAGTCATACAGCCGCTGGGTGCGGCCCGGGTCGTCGGTGGAGACGGTCTCGTAGATGTTCTGGTCCTTGTCGGTGAAGTAGATCTGGTCGTCCCGGATCTCCACCGAGTCGATCTTCTTCTCCTCTGTCATGGACATAAACACGTCGTAGGTGACGCTCTGCACCTGCTTCCGGGTCATGGAGGGGAACAGCGTGGCGTTGAGCAGCATCAGAATGAGCAGCGCCAGGGTGTAGTAGTAGAGCAGAGGCTTTTTTGACGGCTTTTTGTATTCTTGCACAGAAATCGTCTCTCTTTCGTCTGAGATGGTGCTGGATTGAATTGATTAACGGGTTAACCATAGGATAACCGGTTCTCCCTTAGAAATCCACGATAGAATGTGAATTGTTTGTGACGGAATTGTGAATTTGGGGCGGGCATAAAAAACGCGCCGGATGTTCCACTCATCCGGCGCGAAAAAAGATTGCATTCAGGCGGTCAAAAAACTTGCTCTGTTTTTTGACAAGCTGTCAGGCCAGCCGTTCCAGGCTGGCGGGGGACATGAGGGGCCGCAGGGCGGTGACCCGGGGCAGGACGGAGATGAGCACCTCGCCCAGGACATAGCAGGCCAGCAGCTCGCCCAAGCCCACCGTCAGGGCGTTGAAGGCGTAAGCGGGCCAGAAGGCGGGGGTGAAGCCCCCCTCGAACCAGGCGATCTCCGCGCCCACGATCACGGCGTTGCACAGCACCGGGGGCAGGGGAGCCAGCCAGCGATTGGGCATCCGCTGGGTCCACAGGGCGGCCAGCAGGGTGGCGGCGGAGCCGCAGACGATGTCCAGCGGGTAGGGGCTGACCAGATTGGCCAGGATACACCCCACGAACAGACCGGGGGTGGCCGCCGGGAAGAAGAAGGGCAGCACCGTCAGCGCTTCGGCCAGGCGGAGCTGCACGGCTCCGTACTGGGGGATGGGCAGAGTGATGGTGAGCACGGCGTATACCGCCGCCAGGATGGCGGCCAGAGTCAGGTCGCGCAGGGAATGGGACTTTTGCATGGGAACGAACCTCCATTTTGTTGTTTAGAGAACGGCCTGTCCCAAGGACAGCCGAACGAACGGGAAGGCAGTGCGCCTTCCCGCTTGGACGAGGTGTGGAAAACTCGTCGGAGGTATTTTAGCATAATTCCCGCAGGTTGTCAAAACGACAGGAGCTGGCCGTAGGGGCCGATGTCCTCATCGGCCCGTTTCGGTGGTGCGGATTTTGAAATTTATCCACCCGTGGCGACCAAGGTCTGCACCCCGCCGGCTCCGCTGCTGAGGAGGAACACGGTGTACGACACCCCGGCGTTGGCGGTGAGATAGAGGGACGCCAGCCGGTTGTCCGTAGGGGAGGCGGCGCCCAGGAAGGCGCTGTCCAGCGTCTCGACGTCCATCCAGGCGGGCATGGGGGTGAGATCGGTCTCGGCGAATAGGAATTGATAGGCCCCGGGGCGCAGCCGCTTGAAGGCGGTGGTCTCCTTATACTGCACATCGGCGTAGATCACCCGGCCATCCCCCAGGAGCACGTCTATGGGGCGGCTGTCCAGGACCAGATTGCTCACCCGAAGGGCGGCGTAGCCCCCGGTGGGGGCGCAGCAGCCGTCGGCGAGCTGGAGCAGGTCCAGGCCGGTGGCTGTGTTGATGATGGCCACCGTGCTCCGGGAGCCAAGCTGGAAGGGGAGGGATTTTTGCAGGTAGATATAGCCGTCCGGGCCGGAGACGGTCACCGTCTGATACCCGGCGGGCACGCCGGTGTAGGCGGTGAGGCCGGCAAAGCCCAGCCAGCGGAAGGCCGAGACGGCGTTGATCCGTACCCGGAAGGGCTGATAGCCCCGGGCGGCGTTCAAAAAGCGGACCTGGGCGTACCAGAGACGGGTGGGGTGGAGTATCGTACCGCCCAGAACACCGCCGAGGGTGCTCCCGCTGTGGACCGGGCCGCCCTCCCCGGGGTTGGGGAGCGGAGCCACGGGGATGTTGGCCGGGTCATAGCTCGGCCCGCCCGCGCCGGGGGCGGGCAGGGGGACGGCGGGGGTCTGTGCGCCGTCATCCACCGGGCCGCCCTCCCCCGGGTTGGGCAGGGGCGCCACGGGGGTCTGTTCTAATTCTTCGGACATAGCAATAGCCTCCTTATTCCGGAATCTGGACCATCCTATGCGCCGGCACAGGGCGGTGACAGGACCCCAAAAACTGCGACTTTGTGAATAATATAACAAATTACCCCGGTTGACACATAACTAAATAGTTATAACCATGAGGAAAAAAGCATTATTTTTTTAAAAAAACGGGGATTTTTCCCGTTTTCCTCTTGATTTTCCGACGCAAAACAGTTATACTACGGCCAAAGAGAAAAAGACCGGAGCACGGTCTTCTCCGCCGGGAACTATCCGGCAAAGCTCCATGAAAGAACTAGGAGGAATCAGTATGAAGGTTGCAGTATTCGGCGCAGGTACGATGGGCAGCGGGATCGCGCAGGCTTTTGCTTCCAAGGGCCACACGGTCCTTCTGTATGCCAGCAGCGTGGAATCCGCCCAGCGCCATAAGGATAAGCTGTCCGCTTCCCTCCAGAAGCGAGTGGAAAAGGGCAAGATGACCCAGGAAGCGAAGGATGCGCTGCTGGCCAACATCCTGGTGGACGAGGAGTCCGCCGCGGCCGACGCCGACCTGGTCATTGAGTGCGTGAAGGAGGACATGGCCACCAAGAAGGCCCTGTTCGCCCGCCTGGACGCCCTGGTCAAGCCCGAGGCGACCTTTGCCTCCAACACCTCCTCTCTCCCCATCACCGACATGGCCCGCGGCCTGAAGCACCCCCTCATCGGGATGCACTTCTTCAACCCCGTGCCCAGCATGAAGCTGGTGGAGATCATCCGGGGCATCAACACCACCGACGAGACCTTCCACTTTGCCTATGACCTGGCCAAGGAGCTGGGCAAGGACCCCGTGGAGGTCAAGGAGTCCCCGGGCTTTGTGGTCAACAAGCTGCTGATCCCCATGATCAACGACGCCATCGCCCTGGTCGAGGTCAACGCCGCCTCGGTGGAGGATATCGACAAGTCCATGCAGCTGGGCGCCAACCACCCCATGGGTCCCCTGGCCCTGGGCGACTTCATCGGCCTGGATGTGTGTCTGGCCATTATGGAGACCCTGTACGAGGAGTTCGGGGATTCCAAGTATCGCCCCACCTATCTGCTGAAGAAGATGGTCCGCGGCGGCCTGCTGGGCCGCAAGACCGGCAAGGGCTTCTACGATTATACCAAGAAGTAAGCGTTTCCGGAGAGGGTCCGACGTATGTGCGTCGGGCCCTCTTTTCCCCTTCGGCAAAACGCCTATGACGAATGGGACAGAAAGGCTGCATTTCCTGTTCACTATCAACGAATAATCCGGCGATTCCGGGCGCTTTGCTGGACAACTTGCAGTTTTGGACAATAACAGCATACTTCAGGATAATATTAGCATAGTTTTAACGCGATAAATGGAAAAATATTTTGTGATTATTCCGGAAGTTTCCCTTGCAATATTCCGGGGAAAATGCTATAATTTCACCGTCAGACAACAGGACGTTTTCCGATAGGGATCGCAACGACGAGGGGGGACCCTTGTGTTGCGCTTTTTTCGGGAAAACTTTGTTATAAATTTAACAAAGAAATGGTTCTGCCGTCGTTCGCCGCCTCTGTTTTTCCACCGGATCGGGCAGTCCGGAAGGAGGCGGTCACGATATTTTCTAAGAGTAACAAAAGTAGGAGGACTGAAAAATGGATTTTCACCTGTCGAAAGAACAAGAGATGGTCCGCAAGATGTACCGCGAGTTCGCCGAGAACGAGGTCAAGCCCCTGGCCGAGGAGCTCGACGAGGAAGAGCGCTTCCCCATGGAGACCGTCGAGAAGATGGGTAAGCTGGGCATGATGGGCATCTACTTCCCCAAGCAGTACGGCGGCGCCGGCGGCGATGTGCTGTCCTACGCCATGTGCGTTGAGGAGCTGTCCAAGGTCTGCGGCACCACCGGCGTTATCGTCTCCGCCCACACCTCTCTGTGCTGCGCCCCCATCTTTGAGCACGGCACCGAGGAGCAGAAGATGAAGTATCTGCCTGACCTGCTGTCCGGCAAGAAGATCGGCGCCTTCGGCCTGACCGAACCCAACGCCGGTACCGATGCCTCCGGTCAGCAGACCACCGCCGTTCTCGAGGGCGACCACTACGTTCTGAACGGCTCCAAGTGCTTCATCACCAACGGCAACGTGGCCTCCACCTTCGTGGTCTTCGCCATGACCGACCCCAAGCTGGGCAACCACGGCATCTCCGCCTTCATCGTGGAGAAGGACTTCCCCGGCTTCTCCACCGGCAAGCACGAGAAGAAGATGGGCATCCGCGGCTCCTCCACCTGCGACCTGATCTTTGAGGACTGCATCGTCCCCAAGGAGAACCTGCTGGGCAAGGAGGGCCAGGGCTTCAAGATCGCCATGATGACCCTGGACGGCGGCCGTATCGGCATCGCCGCGCAGGCTCTGGGTCTGGGCGAGGGCGCCATCGACGAGGCCATCAAGTACACCCAGGAGCGCGTTCAGTTCAAGAAGCGCCTGTCTCAGTTCCAGAACACCCAGTTCCAGCTGGCCGATATGCACACCCGTATGCAGGCCGCTCAGTTCCTGGTCTATTCCGCTGCCATGAAGAAGCAGAACCACGAGGCTTACTCCATGGACGCCGCCATGGCCAAGCTGTTCGCCGCTGAGGCCGCCTCCGACGTGACTCGCCGCGCTGTTCAGCTGTTCGGCGGTTACGGCTACACCCGTGAGTACCCCGTGGAGCGCATGATGCGTGACGCCAAGATCACCGAGATCTATGAGGGTACTTCCGAAGTCCAGCGCATGGTCATCGCCAGCCACCTGGGCGTGAAATAAGATAGGAGGCAGATCGAAATGAAAATCATTGTTTGTGTTAAGCAGGTCCCCGATACCTCCGGCAAGGTGGCCGTCAATCCCGATGGTACTCTGAATCGTGCCTCTATGGCCGCTATCACCAACCCCGACGATCTGAACGCCGTTGAGGCCGCTCTGGTCCTGAAGGAGCAGACCGGCGCCGAGGTCATTGTTGTCTCCATGGGTCCCCCGCCCGCCGAGGGGATGCTGCGTGAGGTCATGGCCCGGGGCGTGGACCGCGCCGTTCTGGTTTCCGGCCGTGAGTTCGGCGGCTCCGACACCTATGCCACCTCTCAGATCCTGGCCGCTGCCATCAACAAGATCGGCGTGGGCGAGGAGGACATCGTGATGTGCGGCCGTCAGGCCATCGACGGCGACACCGCCCAGGTCGGCCCCCAGATCGCGGAGAAGCTGCACCTGCCCCAGGTCTCCTATGCCGCCGAGATCAAGAAGGACGGCAACACCCTGACCGTCAAGCGTATGCTGGAGGACGGCTACATGACCATCAAGGTCAAGACTCCCTGCCTGATCACCTGCATCAAGGAGCTGAACACTCCCCGCTATATGAGCGTGGGCGGCATCTTCGAGTGCTATGAGAAGCCCTATGAGATCTTTGACTTCAACACCCTGAAGGACGATCCCCTGATCGACCTGACCACCATTGGTCTGAAGGGTTCCCCCACCAACATTTTCAAGTCCTTCACGCCTCCCCAGAAGGGCGCCGGCATGATGCTGGAAGGCGCTGACAAAGAGACTTGCGAGAAGCTGGCCGGTATCCTTGCTGGCAAGCATCTGATCTGATAGAAGGGAGAACAGAAGAATATGTCTACTTTCAATAGCGCTGATATTGCTGCCTTCAACGGCGGCGTGTGGGTTTTCTGCGAGCAGCGTCAGGGCACCATGATGTCCACCTCCTTCGAGCTGATCTCTGAGGGCCGCAAGCTGGCTGACGAGCTGGGCACCAAGCTGTATGGCATCCTGCTGGGCCACAACATCGAGGGCATCGCCAAGGAGCTGGGCGGCTACGGCGCTGACGGCGTGTACGTCTGCGACGACCCCCTGCTGGAGAACTACACCACCGACGGCTACACCAAGGTGATCTGCGACACCATCGAGGAGTACAAGCCCGAGGTGATGCTGATCGGCGCCACCAACATCGGCCGTGACCTGGGTCCCCGCTGCGCCGCCCGTCTGCACACCGGTCTGTGCGCCGACTGCACCCACCTGGACATCGACGTGCCCAAGTACAAGGACTTCCTGCGTGAGTCCTCCACTCTGGCTCCCGCGATGATCGACTCCATCAAGGAGGACGACCGCAACCTGAAGATGACCCGTCCCGCCTTCGGCGGCCACCTGATGGCTACCATCATCTGCCCCCGCTTCCGTCCCGCCATGGCCACCGTGCGCCCCGGCGTGATGAAGAAGGCCGAGTTCAACCAGGCCAAGGCCGACGCCTGCGAGATCATCAAGCCCGAGATCAAGCTGACCGCCGCCGATATGCAGACCGAGGTCGTCGAGGTCGTGAAGGCCGCCAAGAAGCTGGTCGACCTGATCGGCGCCGACGTGGTCGTCTCCGTGGGCCGTGGTATCTCCAAGGACGTGCAGACCGGCATCAAGCTGGCTGAGGAGCTGGCTGAGGTCCTGGGCGGCGTCGTGGGCGCTTCCCGTGCCGTCGTGGACTCCGGCTGGATGTCCGCCGACCACCAGGTCGGTCAGACCGGCAAGACCGTTCACCCCAAGATCTATGTCGCTCTGGGTATCTCCGGCGCCATCCAGCACAAGGCTGGTATGCAGGATTCCGAGTGTATCATCGCTGTGAACAAGAACGAGACCGCCCCCATCTTCGAGATTGCCGATTACGGCATCGCCGGCGATCTGTTCAAGGTCACCCCCATGCTCATCGAGGCCATCAAGGCCGCCAAGGCTGCCAAGTAAGCAGCGCTGCGAGCGTAAATTTACGGGACCGTTTCCTTCGGGAGACGGTCCCGTTTTTTCTACATCCCTATGCCATTTTGCAGGGACCGGTTCCCCCTGCGGCGGAAAAGGGGTAGGGGCCGATGTCCCCATCGGCCCATTTTTCGGCGGTGCACCGGTCATCGCGGGCCGCTGGGGACAGCGGCCCCTACGGGCGTACACATTGGTCTCTCGCAGGCCGCCCGGATTCTTACGGTCATGCGGCAAACAACGTTCTGATTCCTCTTGACAAAAATATTTTCTATGATATGATATAATCTAGTTTTTAGAATGATATTCAGTCAGGAGAGAAGCAGCATGGTCCAGATCGGAACACACGAATTGGAGCTGCCCGTCATTCAGGGCGGCATGGGAGTGGGCATCTCCCTGGGGGGCCTGGCCGGCGCGGTGGCGGGGCAGGGCGGCATGGGCTGTATCAGCGCCGCCCACCCGGGCTATCGGGAGGCGGACTTCCGCCAGGACCCCAACGGGGCCAACGTCCGGGCGCTGAAGTCGGAGATCGCCAAGGCCAGGGCGCTGTCCGGCGGCCGGGGGCTGGTGGCCGTCAATCTGATGGTGGCCATGCGGCAGTATGCCCCCCTGGCCCAGGCGGCGGTGGAGGGCGGCGCGGACGCCATCATCTCCGGCGCGGGCCTGCCTCTGGAGCTGCCCGGCCTCACCGCCGGGTCCGGGGTGGCTCTGGCCCCCATCGTGTCCAGCGGCCGGGCGGCCAAGCTGATCCTGAAGACCTGGGACAAGCGCTTCGGCGTGACGGCGGACTTCCTCGTCATTGAGGGCCAAGGGGCCGGGGGCCACCTGGGCTTTAAGGAGGTGGACCTGAGGGCGGGCACCGCCCAGACCCTGGAGGAGATCCTGCCCCAGGTGCTGGCGGAGCTGACGCCCTTCGAGGAGAAGTACGGCCACAAGATCCCCGTCTTCGTGGCCGGCGGCGATTTGGGGCCGGAGGACCTGGTGCGCTTCCGCGCCCTGGGGGCTGCCGGGGTCCAGGCGGCCACCCGGTTCATCGTCACAGAGGAGTGCGACGCCAGCCAGGGCTTTAAGGACGAGATCCTCCGGGCCGGGGCGGAGGACGTCCGCATCATCCACAGCCCCGTGGGAATGCCCGGCCGGGCCATTGAGACCCCCCTCATCCGCCGCATGGAGACCGAGGGCCGCATCCCCCCCACCTGGTGCGCTGGCTGCATCAAGACCTGCGACCCCGCCGCCACCCGCTACTGCATCACCCACGCCCTGATCCAGGCCGCCCTGGGCAACCGGGAGGAGGGGCTGTTCTTCTGCGGCTCCGGCGTGGAGCACTGCAACCGCATGACGACGGTGGCAGCCATTATGGAGGAATACAGGGGAAAGTTATGAGATAGGAGTTAGGAGTTAGGAGTTGGGAGTTGGGAGGGGATCGGACCTCTGGGGGGAGCGGCGGGGTGCTCCGTATCCCTGCCAAAGAAGCTCTTGTTTTGAATTCACAAATTGTTCACGGAGCCGTCACGATTTCGCCGTATTTCTTTTGTAATATAACACTGTCCAAAGCGATTGGACATTATTTCTCCCATTTCTCTCTCCTTTACAAACACACACACAACGAAAACGGAGCCCGGGTGACCGGACTCCGTTTTCGTTATTCTGAGTTGGGAGAAAATACGGCGTACCAACGAAACGGGCCGATAAGGGCACGCCGGAGGGTTCTGTGCAGTCGTTCCAAGCAAACGCAGCTCTTTCGGCTCCCTTGTGTAAAGGGCCGATTCCCCCTATCGGGGGGAAATGTCACGCAGTGACAAAAGGGGGAGGGAGCTGTCAGCCGCAAGGCTGACTGAGGGATTGTTTGCCAAAGGGCTCTGAGCACCTACGACAATCCCTCCGTCTCGGCTTCGCCGAGCCACCTCCCTTTACATAAGGGAGGCTTCGAGACTGCCTACTTTTGGCGCTTCTTCTCTAGGCTCTCAACCGTTGGTGAGGGTAACTCCCGACAAGAAGCCAGGCAGTCAAGGGCTAGGTAACTCCTAACTCCTCCCTCCTAACTCCTAACTT
>Ga0129311_1001999_pt1 | contig 13200 bp, 7 predicted proteins | sample Go1ome_FD_94435 | JGI IMG/M metagenome (GOLD analysis project Ga0129311, IMG submission 94435) | Western lowland gorrila individual fecal microbial communities from Wisconsin, USA - Go1022B metagenome | ecosystem: Host-associated > Mammals > Digestive system > Large intestine > Fecal | place... | reverse complement strand
CCAGTAATATTAACGGTGCAAGCATCTTTATTCCTTTTGCCGGTTACCGTGCCGGTAAAGATACTATTGAAGTTGGTATGAGTGGCAACTATTGGACTTTACAAATTTATGGGCAGCTTTCGCAATTTGCTGCTATACAGTTCATTCGTGCTAATAGCCTACCTACGTACTACACCCTATACCGTTATCTCGGGCACTCTATCCGTCCTGTTTTCGGAGATTATAATAGTCTTGGCTTGAACAGAAAATAGTATTCTAAGACACTTTTGAGAACCCAATAATTAAGTGTCAATAGAGCAACAGAGAAAAGGGAGGATGTCTAAAGGATCGAATCAATGCCGTTCTGGACATCTCAATATTCAGCCCGCATAAGTCCACGAGGAATTGGTGGTTAACATCACCTGCGTACCTGATCCTTCTTGAGACCGATCTCCAGGATGAGTCCCAAGCGGGTGCGGTAGATGGTACGCACAGAGGGTGCGCTACAATCAGGGGCTTGCCAAAGGCCTTGAGGAAGGAGCCCACGCCAACTCTGTCAAGGTCGCCAGGAACCTTAAGGCTATAGGAATGCCTGTCCGGCAGCTTTCGCAAGTGACAGAACTTCCCGAAGAGGAAGACGGGGGATTGTAATCCACGGCTACCTGATACGGTCGCTGAGCCAGTCTGAAATAAGAAGAATACGTTTTTCGAGAATCGGATAGTTCAGCGTGTCGAAAGTATCGGAGGGCTTGTTGGTCAGCATTGTTATTCCGGAAGTGAATACCACGCATTTAAGACCTTTTTCCAGGAAGATTCTCTGGTCCCCAACCTTGCGGTAGAAAAGATTTGTGAAATCGGGGCTGCCGTAGTAATCGAAAGTCAGGTGCAGCCCGACAGAAGAGTTGCTCCGGTTCAGCGAGTTGGAATATTGCGCTCCGCCGAGGGCGATGAGGTAATCTTTATTGTACTTTACGACCGGAGCGAGAGAACTTCCAATTATATCCAGATTCACTACATGGGAAATCTGGGAGGGACGGACAGGCGTACCGGTTACAGGATCGGCAAGTCCGCCGGAATACAACAGGGAATATATTTCAGCCGCACCGGCCGAATTTGCCCTATGGCCGTCCAGCACAATGAAGATGACATTCCGGGAGCGGACCGGGGCGGCTGTAAGCCGCCCCGCGATGCCGAGCATCGCCGCAACGCCGGAGGCGTTGCTGTCCGCTCCCGGATACACTCTCCCATCCATCTCCCCTATTCCATCCAGAAATGCCGTTACAATAATATAGGACTGCGATTTCGACGGCACTGTCGCAGGCAGGAAAGCTATGGTGTTTCTCCCGATTACTCCATCCCTGACAGGGAAAGACAAAGTCCTGATGCCCTGCAGTCCCGCAATTCCTTCCAGACGCCTCTGCACATAGCTCTGCGCCTCCACGAACCCGGCACTCCCGGACGCCCGTCCGGCGCAGAAAGGCCCGCTTAAAAACTCCGCATCGATCCGGCTTTGCAATTTTTCCGTTCCGGGAAGCAGCTCTCCGTATGAAATTTTAGGGTGTACCTCAGGAAAAGTCACTTTTACCTCCGCTTTCTCCCCCGCCAGTTTCACTCTCCCCTGCTCCACAGGCTTCACCTCCGCTTTTCTCTGTTTCTCGAATCCTCCGAACCCGCCGCGGGCAACACTGCCATAACTCAAATAACTGTCTTCCGAAGTTCCCAATCCGCCCTCAGCGAAAACAATATCAGCCCCCGCCGCCCCCGCAGGGCGGAGCAAAAGTGCCGCAGACAGCGCAGCAGCAAGAAAAATCATTTTGGGCTTCAATTCGGGCACAATAAATGCTATCTTTGCAAGATAGAGGAAACAAAAATACGACTTTCGCATTGATTTCTCAAATTTATGAGACCTAAGTCAGTCCTGATCGCCATACTGCTTTTGAGCCTGAGTACCGCCGCACACGCGCAGTGGGACAGAGACGTGTTTATGTTCAGAGGCAGACAGTCCCTATCCGACGGAAAATACGCCCAGGCCATAGAAAACTTCAATGTCCTCGCCCGCCTCGACTCCACCGACCACTGGACCTTCTTCTTCCGCGGCATTGCCAAATACGACCTCGGAGACCTGCGTGGCGCACAGAGGGATTTCAGCACCGCAGTCCGCCTAAATCCCCTTTTCACCGAGGGCTACCGCGTCCGGGCCATCAGCTACAACCGTACAGGAGACTATAATCTCGCGCTGAAAGACCTCGAAAGAGCCATTGAACTGCGCCCCGGAATGAACTCGCTCTACCACACGAGGGCTCTGACATATTATTTCTCAAAAAGAAACGACGAGGCCATACTCGACTTCGACAAATATATCAGGAAGGACCCGACGGACGCTTCCGCATACACCTACCGTGGAGACGCATACCTTGCGAAAGGCGACACCCTGCGGGCTATGAAGGATTACAACAAGGCCGTCGAAACCGACCGCTTCTACTCCAACGCATACGTGCACAGAGGCGGGCTGCTCGCGAGGACCGGTGAGTCGCAAAAGGCTCTTGAAGACCTTGACAAGGCGATAGAACTGGACCCTGCAAGCACCTACAACTATTTCCAGAGGGGACTTGTCCACGCCGACCTGAACAATTTCAAGGAAGCCGTCGATGACCTGAACGAAGTGCTTGAATCAGACCCCGGCAACGCGCTTACCCTCTACAACCGAAGCCTTATGTACGCCCATCTCGGCGACTACGACAAGGCTCTCGAAGATATGGACCGGGTCATCAACGTGAACCCCAAGAACGTGCTCGCTTACTTCAACCGGGCCGGATATTTCATAGAAATGGGGCGCTGGAACGATGCCGTGGACGACTACGACAAGGCCATAGAACTCTATCCGGACTTCGCAAAGGCGTATATGAACCGTTCATACGCAAAGAACCGTCTCGGCAAAAAGCGTGAGTCCAAGCGGGACTACGAGACTGCCCGACAGAAGGTCCGGGAATACGAAGAGAAAAATGCGGCTGTTGCCGGAAGCTACGCGGACACGACCCGCGCATACAGTTCCTACATAACGTTTGATGCCGACTTCGCCCGCAAGGACTTCAACAACGAACTGCTCCAGCACCGCGACGTGGACATACGCCTGAAGCCGCTGTACCGTTTCCAGATCACGGATGACGGGGCGCTCGCGTCCAACATTCTCGATCACCGCTACGAGAATCCCCTCGTGGACAGGTTCACGCACACCTCGCTTCTGAACGTCAGAATCGGCAACGACGACCAGGCGGCGGTCCCGAACTTAAGAAGCAGCCTTGACTTCCTGCTTTCAGGAGACAGCAGCGACGGAGCTAACCAGAAACCGGTCAGCGCTGCACAGGCGGCTTCCCTGCACGGAGTCTATGAGGTTCAGAACAAGCAGTTCAGCAGCGCCCTGAACTGGTTCAACAAAGCCGTAACCCTCGCGGACGGGGACGCCTCCGAAGACCGCTACGCCCCCCTGTACAAAGCGTTCTACCTGATGAACCGAGGCGTTCTGCGCTCCGATATGATAGACGTCATCGCCTCAATCGAAAGCAGCGCGGGGACTCTGGTTCTTGACGGTTCCGGTACGGCCAGGGCGCAGGCAGGGCAGACACGGACAAAGGTTTACGATCGATCTGAAGCCATCGCCGACCTCGAAGCAGCAGCTCAGATACTCCCTGACATCCCCTACATCTGGTTCAACCTCGGCAATCTGTACTGCCTGTCGTCACAGATGGTCGCGGCGATGCAGAGTTACGACAAGGCCATCAACCTTTTCCCCTATATGGGAGAGGCGTATTTCAACCGCGGGCTGGTTCTGATCTACCTGAAAGACCAGGAGAAAGGCTGCATAGACCTTTCCAAGGCAGGTGAGCTCGGGATTGCTGACGCATACAGCGTAATCGACAAATACTGCAGCAAGGACGAACTATGAGCATAATCTTCAAGTCTCTCTCGTCCGGAAGCTGCGGCAACTGCTATTTTCTTGCAACCGCCGATGAAAAGGGCAAGGTGGAAGCCGGAATAGCCATCGACACCGGGGTCAGCGTGCGCAGGGTCAGGGAGGAACTCCGCCGGAACGGCTACTCCCCCGACGATATCCACGCGGTGCTGATAACGCACGACCATATGGACCATATCCGTTCCTTAGGTTCGTGGTGCAAGCGCTTCTGCAAACCGGTCTGGACCACCGAGGTGCTGCACCGCACGCTGACGGGCCGGACCATCGCTTCCGATGAGTTCAAGGGCTGCTCGAAAGTGCTTGCGGACGGAGACTGGAACGACATCGTCCCTGGCAGGATACGCGCTAGATACTTCGTCGTCCCGCACGATGCCACGCAGACCGTCGGCTACGCCATTCTGATCGACGGCTACCGCTTTGTCATAATGACGGATATCGGGGCCATGACGCCGGAAGCGCTGTCCTGGGCTTCGCACGCGCAGACCGTTGTCATCGAGTCCAACTACGACCTCGACATGCTGATGCACGGTTCATACACCTACGAGCTGAAGATGCGCATTCGCAGCGGGCACGGGCACCTGCGCAACGAGGAATGTGCGGAAGCAATCGGGAAGTTCTGCCACAAGGACCTGCGCAACATTTTCCTCTGCCATCTGAGCGAGAACAACAACACTCCGGAAAAGGCGTTCGAGGTTTCAGCGGCCGTTCTCGAAAAGCTCGGCGTCACCTCCACCGTCGCCCTCCGCGCCCTCCCGAGGGGAACAGCGTCGCCGCTGTTTCATCTATAATTAGGGGACTAACGCCCCCTAAGACCCCCGCGCGCTGTTCGGCTGGCTTTGCCAGCTCCGCTATCTTAAACCCCGTCAACTCTGCGAGTTGCCACCCCTTTTCAAGGGGACACCGCCTACACTTTCAGTTCAGGCGGGCATCTCCGCTGCTACGATTTCTCCGAAATCTTGCTGACGCTTCGATGCGGCGCTGATGCGCCTTCGGGCAAGCCCTCAAAACTACCTCCAACTTTGCTGCGCAAAGTCACGCCCCGCGCGGTGCGCTGATGCGCACTTCGAGCTAAAGCTCTCTAAACTACCCCCTGACCAGCAAAAACCAATCGCTATAGCGAATCAATAATCGATTGCAGGGCCTGACCCATCTGGCCGATGTGCAGGCCGTCTACAAGACGGTGGTTGGTGTCAACGGAGATATTCTGGATGATTGCGCCGTCAGGACATTTACGGAACTTGCCCCAGGAGATTCTCGGGATACAGTCGTCCTTATCCATATTGCGCTCATTGGTGATGCAGGTGGTCTCGATCCACGGCAGGCAGGAGAGATAGATCAGAGGCTCCAGCGGCAGATCATACGAGCCGAACAAGCTCGTCTGCGACTCCTCTGCAAGCCTGGCCTTACGGTCAAATGTCACCAAGTCATCCTCAGCGCTTATCGTACAAATCTTGAAGGCGTCCTCGCCCTTTTTCATAAAGGTGTAACTCGGAAAAGTCGTGTCGTACTCGACCACGGTTCCATTCACTATCCGTTGCCGGAAAGCAGGGACGCTGTTGACCGCCCTTGTAACACACCATATCATTGCGTGGTAGACCCCGACCCCGTTCTTTTTGCAGAAATCGTACAGATTCCGGATGTCCATATTGAAGGATACCACATAAAAAGGGTTGGAGTAAGGAGAAAATGCTTCGAAAATCTCCCTGCGCGACCAGGTCGCCATATCAATCTGTCTTGTCATATCAATACCCCTCATTCTGAGTCAGGTTAGGATTGGTCTGAAGTTCCTGCAGCGGAACGGGCAGAAGGAGTTGGTAGAGTTCCGACGGTTGCAATCCAATGCAGCTTTCACCCAAATTCTGTCGTCTGACAAAGACAAGGGTATGCGGCGACTTCAGTTCACTCCTCAATCGGAAAATTGCCTCCATCTTATCACCTCTGATCTCAACCGGGAGATTTTTTGCTTCCGATACAGAACGGATGATTGCCCCTGCTTCCTCTTCACGGCCGAGACGGGAAAGGCACTCGGCGTATGTCAAAAGGACTTCAGCATAATCCAGACAGGGGATGCAGAGCTCCCCATCGAATGAAATCCGAGACTTGGTATTATATACCAGTCCCATTATACATTGAGAGTCAAAATGATACCCCGTTCTGAGCACTGACAGGTCTTCTTTTACAAGTGAATAGAAACCGTTATTCACTACCGCCTCAAGCAGAGGCGCAGCCTTGTCATATACGTTCAGATTGCAATATGTATAGGCGAGCAGGACTCTCGCAACATCCCTCGACACAAAGAAAACGCTGTTTACGGAGGACCGGGAATCATTGGCCTTTTCTTCCAACTTAGGGAGCGCAGATTCGAGCAGTCCCGCAATATTTGCAAGGACGGCGGATTCACTCAAGCGGGTAAGCCCTTCGGGACCGTCTCCCTGCCTCCTGTCCGAAACGAACGGAACCGCTCCCCATTTCGAAGAAAGTTCATAGTACAGCAGGGAGGCATAAACATCGGCGAAAGGCTGATAGCATCCTAATCTTTGCGCATCTATATTTTTGAATGACAGAAGGGTATTCAGCGACGAATACAGGTTCTCCCAGGCCTTAGAAATCCCGGAGGAAGACGGCGAAAACGGTTCTTTCCTCTCTGCGCTGATATAATTCCATTCCAGATTGTACAGTTCCTGCAGACCGTAACGCAGATATGTCATCATTCCGCCCACGAAAGTTCCTGCGTCCCTACCAAGTTCAGGCACACTTACCGAAAGATCGGGATTGCCTTTCTGATTAATCTCTATTGTGGCCACTGCCTTACCACGGACATCGTAAAGATTGACGCTGACAGTCTTGTCCATAAGAAAAAGCGCCGGAGAGATTTTAATAGTCAGGGTATTGCCCTCCAGAAATTTACTGTAGGAAATGCCTCGGATGTCCTGAGCGCCCTCGTACAACTGCCAGTCATCCGCCCATACGTTATCGGACGATCCGGCAGTATCCGGCATCTCCAAGTAACAAGGATAGTCAGAATCAATGATAATGCTATATTCCCCACCCTCAGAGGGTACATCCAACCTGTCCTGACTTAATTTTACTTCTCCCTCACCGATCTCATTTCCCGCCACTCCGTCGTCATCCCAGTCGATGAAAGACTCCAAGCGTTCAACCGAGACCACAAAACCCAAGTCCTTATAACGGTTTACAATATTCTCAGCAATTGATTCAATGTTACCGTTCAGCAGTTTTCTTGTCTCCTTGAGTTCGGTCATGCTTTCATCGGAGAACTTCCCTTCACGGGCGAATTCCGATGAAAGGGCGGAAAGAAACTCCACGATTTCAGCCTCCGAACGGTCGGCAAGTATATAAGAAGAGATTACTATCAGTGCCGCAGCAGCATCGTCACCGGATGCTATAGAGAACTGGCTTACGTCACGGCCGGAATATTCCTGCAAACCGAACTGCGCCAGAAGTTCTTCGCGAGCCTGCCTGTTGGCCTCGGCGAAAGATTTGTCATAGCCGTTCACGAGGCGCACAATTCTCTGGCTGACAAGATGAGTAAGCACATTCACATTTATAGAAGAACTCTCCGACAGGTCCACAATGGCATCCAGAGAGATAGGCGCAACGGACAATTCACCCTTTACTTCATTGAAAAAGAAACCGTTGGCAGTAAGTTTCGCGTACGGACTGTCTATTTTCAGCTCTCCGAACGAAAACTCACCCTTGTTATTCTCGATATTCGTCGTGTATGAAGCTCCGCTTGGAACCAGGAATCTGTCAAGCGTGCGCATATCCACAACCGAACCTCTTATCATAGGCCCTTTTTCTATCTTCCCACTGACACTATGGTATTCCGAAGCAAAGTCTTCGAACTCTCCGGCCCCCTCCTTCACTTCGCAGGCACATAATAACGCAGCAGACACTGACAGCAACAGGAATCTTGATTTCATTTCAGAAAATTTCAGAAAATTTCACAAAATTAAGCATTTATTCTATATTTGGCATAAGCAAAAAAGGCGAGGAATCACTTCCCCACCTTAAAAGTTTTCACAACGGAATAATCCTTATTGTGATTTGCTTCAGATTTGCGACGAAGTTAAGAAAAATAACAGACTAAACAAATGTCCCTTATGAAAAAAGTTCTCGGTCTTGATCTGGGCACCAATTCAATCGGTTGGGCAGTAATAAACGTGGAACGGAATGGCAGCGGAGATGAAGTATTCAGCCGTATTTCCGGTGCCGGCAGCCGCATTATCCCTATGGATCAGGAAACCATAGGAAATTTCAACAAGGGGAACAGCAAATCCCAGACAGCAGAACGCACAGCAAAAAGAAGTGCCAGAAGGCTATACGAACGCGGTCATCTAAGGCGCGAACGCCTGAACAGGGTTCTTGCCACTTTAGGATGGCTGCCTGAACATTACCTGAAATGTCTTGACGAATACGGCAAACTACTACCGGGATTGGAGCCTAAAATCGCATGGGCGGATGGAGAAAACGGCAGATGTGAATTCCTTTTCAAAGAAGCGTTCCTCGAAATGATGGAGGATTTCCGTAAAAACAACCCGGACATACTGAGCGAATCAAAGAAAATACCCTACGACTGGACGTTGTATTATCTGCGGAAGAAAGCTTTAAGTACTCCTCTTTCAAATCAAGAGCTGGCCTGGGTCCTGTCAAGTTTCAATCAAAAGCGAGGCTATTACCAATTGCGTGGAGAAGATAACGAGACCGAAAACAAGAATGAAGAATATCTTGCTTCAAAGGTGATCAAAATAGAAGATACAGGAGAAAAGAAAGGAGCCTACACTCGCTTCAACATCATTTTTGAAAATGGCCATGTATATCCAAGGACGCTCAAAGAAGCTCCGGACTGGGAAGGCAAAGTGAAAGAACTCATTGTCACCACGACTACAGGCAAAAATGGAGAAATAAAACGCTCTTACCGTATGCCGGGAGAAGATGACTGGCAACTGCTGAAAAAGAAAACTGAAAATGACATCGAGAAGTCGCAAAAAACAGTCGGAGAATATATCTATGATTCATTGCGTGAATCCCCTGACTCAAAAATCCGGGGAAGGCTTGTCCGAACCGTAGACAGGGAATACTACAGAGATGAGTTGGAACGTATTCTCGACTGCCAGATGAAGTTCAATGCTGATTTGCGGAATACTGCATTATACGATAAATGTATTCTCAAACTTTATCCCAGCAATACAGCGTACCGCAACAGCATAGCTGGGCGAGGGTTCAAATATCTTTTTGTCAACGATATAATTTTCTACCAAAGGCCACTTAAGAGCAAAAAGTCCATGATTGCGGACTGCCCTTTCGAGGAGCGTCACTATACAAAAGACGGGCAGAAATGCACTTCACATCTCAAATGCATTCCACGGTCAAATCCTCTTTTCCAAGAGTTCCGGCTCTGGCAGTTCATCTCAAATCTAAGAATTTACGAAAAGGAATGTAAGGTAGCCGGAACAGTTAAAGAAAACGTGGATGTCACATCTGCGTTTCTTCCTGACAAAGGCGCAGTAGCGGACCTGTTCTGCTGGATGAACGATAAGGAGCAGATTACCCAATATGAATTCCTGTCATATCCGGGATTCGGGTTAAGCCAGGCTGCCAGAAAGAATTATCGGTGGAACTATATCGATGACCCCAAGAAAAAGTACCCTGCGAATGAAACCAGGGCTGCAATGCTTGGTGCTTTTTCCAAAGCCGGAATTTCCGAGGACTTCCTGACACCCGAAATAGAATACAGACTCTGGCACATCCTATACTCCGTAAAAGATAAGGAAGAACTTCATAAGGCCCTGAAAAAGTTTGCAGTGAGCCACAATCTGCCCGATAAATTCGTAGAAGTATTCGTCAAGCACCATCCATACGATAATGATTACGGAGCTTATTCAGAAAAAGCGGTACGCAGATTGCTGGCATTGATGCGCGCCGGGAAATATTGGAGAGCTGAAGTGATTGACGAATCCACTAAAACCAGGATTGGCAAACTCATTACCGGCGAGTATGACGAGAAAATAAAGGACAGAGTACGTGAAAAGGCTATATCACTGTTGTCCATCGAAGATTTTCAAGGCCTTCCTGTATGGCTCGCGTCTTACATAGTATATAACAGGCATTCTGAAATTAAAGAAACGAGTAAGTGGACGAGCCCTGAAGACATCGATGAATATCTGTCCGAAGTCAAGCAGCATTCTCTCAGGAATCCTATAGTTGAGAGCGTGATTATGGAAACACTCCGAACGGTCAGAGATATATGGAAAGCCGAAGGTCATATCGATGAAATCCACGTCGAACTAGGCAGGGAGATGAAGAATCCCGCAGACAAGCGCAAACAGATTACAGAGCGTGCATTGGAGAATGAAAACGCCAACCTCCGGATCCGCGCCCTGCTGACGGAATTCCTTAATCCTGAATATGACATAGCCGGAGTCAAGCCTAATTCTCCGTCACAGCAAGAGAAAATGAGAATTTACGAAGACGAAGTGCTTCAATCTATCGAAGACAATAAAGTAAGTGCCGAAATCCGAAGTATTCTCGACAAGTTCAGCCAGTCCGATCCTAAGAAGAAGCCAACTCATTCAGATATCGTACGTTATAAGGCATGGTTGGAGCAAAAATACCGCTCGCCCTACACAGGTCGTGTGATACCGCTCGGCAAGCTATTCACTCCGGCGTACGAAATAGAGCACATTATTCCGCAGTCCGTCTATTTTGACGACTCATTCAGCAACAAGGTCATCTGCGAGTCCGAAGTCAACAAGTTGAAAGACAACACCCTTGCGTATCCTTTCATCAAAGAGCACCAAGGAGAAACGGTCACTCTCACAGGAGGAGCAACTGTAAGTATCCTTAGTGTGGAAGCGTACGAAAAATTTGTCAAAGAGCACTACGGCAGCAGGGCCGGCAATGCAAAGAGGCAGAAATTACTCGCCGATGAAATCCCGGAAGGATTTATCCAAAGACAGTTGAACGACAGCCGGTACATAAGCAAGGTAATAAAAACACTTCTGTCCAATATTGTCAGAGAAAAAGACGAGGAGGAAGCAATATCGAAGAATGTAATTACGTGCAACGGCTCCATTACAGACAAACTGAAAAAGGATTGGGGACTGAAGGATGTATGGAAAGGATTGGTGATGCCACGGTTTGAGAGGATGGACGAAAAATATACCGATGAAGACTATACAGCGATCAATGCAAACGGAAAGAAAGTTCCTGTCGTACCGTTCAAGCACCAGAAAGGTTTCGATCTGAAGCGTATTGACCACAGGCACCACGCTATGGATGCCATCGTAATCGCCTGTGCTTCAAGAAACATAGTCAATTATCTCAATAATTCATCCGCATGCAGGGGAGCCGAAGTCAAACGCTATGACCTGCAGCACCTACTATGCGACAAGACTCATCAGGACGACAAGGGCAACTATCAATGGATTATAAAGAAACCATCGCCAAACTTCGTCAGCGACGTCAATACCACCTTGAAAAACTGTATTGTAAGTTTCAAGCAGAGCCTACGGATTATCAACAAGACATCCAATTACTACGAAAAAATCGTAGATGGCAAGAAGATACGGGTGAAACAAGAGAAAGGAGACAACTGGGCGATTAGAAAATCAATGCACAAAGATACCGTTTTCGGAGAAGTGGATTTGCGTTTTGTCAAGGAAGTGTCGGTCAACGAGGCCCTGAAACATCCTGATCGCATAGTCAGAAAAGATATCAAGGCGATTCTTTCTTCATGCAGAGATGAAAAAACGATGAAAGCCGCGCTAAAGGAGAAGTTCCCGGATATGACAAAATTGGAAATCTACTCTTTTGCTCATGATACCAATGACCATTATTATGCTTCAAGAGTGGCTCTTTCCCCTGATTTCAAGAAAGAAACGATTGAGAAGGTGACCGACAGCGGCATCAGGGCCATACTATTAAGACATCTTGAGCAATATGAAGGAGATCCGTCGCAAGCATTCTCTCCCGACGGAATAGACAAAATGAATGCAAACATCGCAGAACTGAACGGAGGAAAACCGCATAAACCTATTTTCAGGGTTCGCAAATATGAAAAAGCCGACAAATTCCACATAGGCGAGACAGGATGCAAATCCCAAAAATTTGTCGAGGCAGATAAGGGAACCAATTTGTTCTTCGGTGTGTACAGATCTGAGAACGGGAAGCGCAGTTATGCAAGCATTCCCCTTATTGAGGCTATAGGAAGAGAAAAAGACGGATTCACTCCTGTACCGGAAACAGATAAGAATGGCAACAGACTGTTGTTCGCACTGTCCCCCAATGATCTGGTTTACATTCCGACACCGGATGAGATTGAGCGCGGCATTGTTGATGGGGAACTGGACAGGGAGAGGATTTATAAAATGGTCAGTTGCACTGGAAGTATATGCTTATTTATTCCATCAACTGTCGCCAAAAGCATCGTTGACAAATCCGAGTTTTCCTCTTTGAACAAAATGGAGCGGGCAATAACCGGAGAAATGATAAAAGAGATATGCATTCCGCTGAAAGTTGACCGCTTGGGAGAAATCGTGGATTTTAACGGCAGGTTACTATGATTAAGCGCACACTTTACTTCGGAAATCCGGCATACCTGTCTATGCGGATGAAGCAGCTTGTCTTCCGCAAAGCCGAGGAAGACAAATCGAATGATTCGAGTTATGAAACCGAAATCAAAACGTTTCCAATTGAGGATTTAGGCTTCATCATACTGGACAACAAGCAGATAACCATTACGAACGGACTTATGGAGGCCCTGATGGAAAACAATGTTGCCTTGGTCACTTGCAACAGCACACATCTTCCGTTCGGGCTGATGCTGCCTCTCTACGGAAACACAGTTCAATCAGAGAGATATTCCGACCAGATCTCAGCCTCGTTACCTCTGAAAAAACAACTTTGGCAGCAAACCATCCAATGCAAAATTCGTAATCAGGCAGCCGTACTGAAATATGCAAGCGGGCAAGCTGCTAATAATATGCTGATTTGGGCAAATAATGTAAAAAGCGGTGATACGGAGAATCTGGAAGGACGTGCCGCCGCATTTTACTGGAAATCCGTCTTTGTTGACAATCCCCGTTTTATCCGAGGTGGAGAGGATATTGGAAAAAACGCGCGCGCGTGACCCCCTGCACCGGTTGCGTTTGACCCTTCTTTACGAAAATACGCTGACCCCTTTGAACGAGATAAAATTGACCCCTACAGAGAAGACTCTGCAGGGGATT
>Ga0129311_1001994_pt1 | contig 13222 bp, 10 predicted proteins | sample Go1ome_FD_94435 | JGI IMG/M metagenome (GOLD analysis project Ga0129311, IMG submission 94435) | Western lowland gorrila individual fecal microbial communities from Wisconsin, USA - Go1022B metagenome | ecosystem: Host-associated > Mammals > Digestive system > Large intestine > Fecal | place... | reverse complement strand
CGACCATGCCTATATGCCCATCGGCAATCTGGTGCAAAGAGGCGGTTTCGATGCGGTTGCCGCCTATTATGAAAAACTCGGCGAACCGTTCCAGAAGGCTTTCCGCGATATGCTGGTCTTTGATGCGGTGATCTGCAATACAGACAGACACTACGGCAATTTCGGCTTTATGATCGACAACAAAACCAACACCATCGCAGCGCCCGCCCCGCTCTTTGACCACGGAAATTCCCTGTTCAATCAGGCAGGGCCGGAAGATTACGAAAGCGCAGAAGCATTTCAACAATACATCGACACGCTCGTTCCGTGCGTATACGACGACTTTTTCGCCACCGCCAAACGCTTTATGACCGACGAAAACCGGGAACAGCTCCGAAAGCTGCTGGGCTTTCGGTTTAAGCGGCATGTGCGGTATAATCTGCCGCCCAAGAGATTAAAGCTCATGGAGGAACAGGTTCGGAAAAGGGCGACGAGGTTGCTGGAAAATAAGGATTAAGTTGCGCTATTTTTCAAATTTCAAGGCAATGCGGCAAAATTCATAAATGTTTCATATTTTCAAAATGATTATCATATCTATCTGTATACATTATTTTGAAAGGAGAATCATTTGTGAACAGACAATTTCCTTATTCTACCGAAGGTGATTTGCAACGCTACCACCAAATCTGTCACCTTCTGGATCAAACGTTAGAAGCTACTCATATGCTTATTCAGGTCAAGTTCAAAAGCCAATCTGCAAAAGCAGCACTTCAATACGATGACAAGCTTTCAATATGGCAGGTTCTCCAACAATATTATCGTAAATACTTTAATTTCATAAACAGCTTTTCCGAATTCACACATATCAAGTTAATTCCCGTTGATGCGGATTATTATAACCAACTGAGTATGGACTTTTTGAAAGGCCAGTTGTATTTCGTGATTTCAGTCGTATATATATATGAAATATGCCACCATATAGAAGGTGCTGCATTCCAAAAACACTTTGTTAAGTGCTTAAAAAACTCTGAATTGTCAGAATACGCAGAAGAAATTGCATCCTGTTTTCGTCTTTCCATGAAAGGGGGACATCCATGATTTCTAATGCTTCTATTGAGGAATATGCTCGGCTTGCTCATCTTTTTCGGAAGGCTCTTGATGAATCCTATGCCGAATCGAAATTAAAAAACTATCCAGTATTCTCCCTTTTCCCGCAAGGAACTTGCGGAGATTGTTCTTATCTCTTATCGCGATTCATTGTTGAACACAATCTACCAGAACCCACATACATCGAAGGAGAAAGGGCTGACGGTTCTACTCATGCTTGGCTTGAAATTCACGATACCATCATTGATATCACACACGATCAATTTGGAACACTGCCCGCTGTCTATATCGGCAATTATGACATTCCAAATACTTATCTCGGTTTCAAAATAAAAAACAGAAATTTCGTTGCCAATGAGGAATACGGCTATTACAACGTCTATCTTGAAGAAGTCTACTCAATTATCAAACGGCATATTTCAGAATAACTTCCGCACGCTCCCGTGAGCGTGCATTTTTCTTTATCCCATCTTCCCTTCCTAAATTGAAACCCCGAACCAGCTGTGATATACTAAAAACAACATATATAAGTCCGTCCCAAGCGACGGCAATGGAGGAAGCGGACATGGTGGACACCAAGAAGGAACAGGAACGCGACGAACTGCATCGTGCGATCTGGGCGATTGCCGACGAGCTGCGCGGCGCGGTAGACGGATGGGATTTCAAGAACTATGTGCTTGGCACCATGTTCTATCGCTATATTTCCGAGAATCTGGCGAACTATATCAATCAAGGCGAAATTGAAGCAGGCAATCCGGATTTTGACTATGCCAAATTAAGCGACGAAGAAGCCGAAGGCGCACGGGATGGGCTTGTACAGGAAAAGGGCTTCTTTATCCTGCCGAGCGAATTGTTTTGGAATGTGCTGGATCGCGCAGCGGATGACGAAAACCTGAACGAAACGCTGGAAGGCATCTTCCGCCACATTGAAGCATCTGCAAAGGGTACGCCATCCGAAGCCAACGTTGTCGGCTTGTTCGATGATTACGATGTGAACAGCAACAAACTCGGCGCAACCGTCGCCAAGCGCAACGAAAAGCTGGTCAAGCTGCTGCGCGGCGTAGCGGCGATGAATCTGGGCGATGTGCAGGATCACGACATCGACGCTTTTGGCGACGCTTACGAATACCTGATGACCATGTACGCCAGCAACGCGGGCAAATCCGGCGGCGAATTTTTCACTCCGGCAGATGTTTCCGAGCTGCTGACCCGTCTCGGTACAGTCGGCAAAACCGAAATCAACAAGGTTTACGACCCTGCCTGCGGTTCCGGCTCGTTGCTGCTCAAAGCTGAAAAAGTGTTGGGGCGTGACGCTATCCGCAACGGCTTCTTTGGGCAGGAGATCAACATCACGACCTACAACCTTTGCCGCATCAACATGCATTTGCATGACGTCGGCTTTGACAAGTTCAACATCGCCTGCGAAGACACGCTGACCGCGCCGCAGCACTGGGATGACGAGCCGTTTGAGCTGATCGTCTCCAATCCACCGTATTCGATCAAGTGGGCGGGCGATGACAATCCACTGCTCATCAACGACCCGCGCTTCTCCCCTGCCGGTGTGCTTGCACCGAAGAGCAAGGCGGACATGGCGTTCATCATGCACAGCCTCAGTTGGTTAGCCGCCAACGGAACGGCGGCTATCGTCTGTTTCCCCGGCATCATGTATCGCGGCGGCGCAGAGCAAAAAATCCGCAAATACTTGATTGACAACAACTACATCGACTGCATCATCCAACTGCCCAGCAACCTCTTTTTCGGCACAAGCATCGCAACCTGCATCATGGTGATGAAGAAGGGCAAACCGGATAATCAGGTACTTTTCATCGACGCATCCGCCGAGTGCATCAAGGTCACAAACAACAACAAGCTCACGAGCGAAAACATCGACCGCATCGTTTCCACGTTCGCCGAACGCAAGGAAATTGCGCATTTTTCGCATCTGGCGCAGCAGAGCGAAATCATTGGAAATGACTACAATCTCTCGGTGTCCACCTATGTTGAAGCGGAAGACACGCGGGAAAAGATTGATATTGTGAAGCTCAATGCGGAGATTGAGGAAATCGTCAAGCGGGAAGACCTTTTGCGGAAGGAAATTGCGAAGATTATTGCGGAGATTGAAGGATGATTCTGTTTTTACATCTTTTAATTGAACATGTTATCATATAAATCATTGTGAGGTGAAAATTATGATCTCTAACAAGGAAATCCGTTCAAAAATCAGTTCCATTATCACTTCATTGGGATATAAAAATGCCGTGGAAAGCACCATATATAATCTATTCATCTATATGATATACAACCAGCTTCAAGGCGGTTGCCACGCTCTTTCTTCTGTTCTTTATGTTGCTTTATGCGAAATCGGTCTAAAACCTATTTTGTGTATCGGAGAATGTGAATATCCGAATCAAAAACCTTTTGACCATTCTTGGATTGAATTAGATGGAAAAGTAATTGATCTAGCCATCTATCTTCCTCTTGATCAACCTGTTGGTTCTTTCGGCGGTCCTGTAATATGTGATATTGATATCCTTACCTCTCAGAATTCTCCAATAAAATACGGTATCAATACCGGTCTTCCGCTCTCAGAAGAAACAAGATTTATTCTTGACTGCCCGTTTTCTGATTATATGGCTAGTTTTCCAAATGAAGTCAACGGCTTATGGACTGTTTTAAGAAAAATTCTTCCCAAATACTATTCATTCAACATTGCAAAGTTATATGAGAAATATTTGAATGTTGAACGAACTCTCATCAGATAACATTCCAATCAATTCAAAAAACAAAGGAATGATTCACGCATGAATTATTGTGAGCTTGTTCAAAATTTTTGTCCTAATGGTGTACCATATAAGCCTCTATCTGAACTATTTAACACAAGGAATGGCTATACCCCTTCGAGAAACAATCCTGAATACTGGGAAAATGGTACTATTCCATGGTTTAGAATGGAAGATATTAGGGAAAATGGTCGTATATTAGACCATGCTATTCAAACAGTATCTTGTAACGCCATAAAAGGTGCTCCCTTTCCTGCGAATTCAATTATCGTTGCCACCTCAGCTACCATCGGAGAACACGCCCTTATTACCGTTGAATCTCTTGCCAACCAAAGATTCACATACTTAATGCTAAAAACTGAATATAAAGAACTATTAGATATCAAGTTCATTTACTATTATTGTTTTGAGTTGGATAAGTATTGCCTAGAGTGCTTAAATCAAGGCAATTTTGCTTCAGTTGATATGCGAAAATTTAATAAATTTCTGTTCCCCTCCCCCCTCTCGAAGTCCAGCGCGAAATCGTCCACATCTTGGACAGCTTTACAAACCTGACTGCGGAGCTTTCAGCTCGCCAAAAACAGTATGGTTTTTATCGAGAAAAACTCTTAAATCACAAATATCAAATTAACTATGTTCCGTTGGGAGAGCTTGCTCAATTTAGTTACGGCTATACCGAAAAAGCTCAAGATACTGGCGATACTCGTTTTATTCGTATCACAGACATTACCGATGATGGCTGCCTTAATCCTAATGGTGCAAAATATATTACCTTATCTGAAGATAGTAAAAAATACTTGCTAAATCGTGGCGATTTGTTACTAGCTCGCACTGGTGCCACCTATGGAAAAACGCTTTATATGTCAACCAACGAACCTGCCGTATATGCTTCTTTTCTTATAAAAATCTCTCTAGATAACACTCGCCTACTTAACAGATTTTATTGGCACTTTTCAAAATCACAATCCTATTGGAATCAAGCCGAGAAGCTTGTTTCAAAAGGAGGGCAACAGCAATTCAACGCTAATGCAGTAAGTCGAATCATTGTCCCCGTTCCCCCTCTCGACGTTCAACAACGCATCGTCAACGTTTTGGACAACTTCGACGCGATCTGTTCCGACCTGAACATCGGTTTGCCCGCCGAAATTTCTGCCCGTCAAAAGCAGTATGAGTATTATCGAGATTTGCTTCTGTCCTTCAAGAATATAGATAATATAACAGACAGACAGACAGACAGACAGACAGACAGACAGACAGACAGACAGAGCATAATTAAACTGCTGCTGTATGTCAATGGTTTCGCTTGGGTAACTCTTGATGAAATTTCCCAAAACTGCGATAATCTCCGAAAGCCCATTAACAGTGGAAAAAGAGAATCGGGAGCTTATCCTTATTATGGTGCATCGGGTATTGTAGATTATGTGAAGGATTTCATTTTCGACGGCGATTATTTACTCATTTCCGAAGATGGTGCCAACCTTTTAACCAGAAATACTCCTATTGCCTTTTCAATCAGTGGAAGAAATTGGGTTAATAATCATGCGCATGTTTTGAAATTCGATACTTATGAATTACGCAGATATGTCGAGTTTTATCTTAATTCGATTGATTTGTCTTCCTATATTTCTGGCGGTGCGCAACCTAAACTTAATCAGAAAAATCTAAATAGAATCCCCATTCCGATGCCCGCGCCTTCCAAATGTAAGCGCATCGTTTCCATTCTCGACCGCTTCGATACTCTTTGCAACGATCTCTCTACCGGATTGCCTGCCGAAATCGCAGCCCGTCAACAGCAATATGAATACTACCGCGATAAACTGCTGACCTTCAAGGAACTGACCTGAACAAAAGGAGTTCTTCATCATGCCGTACTTCAACATCGTCGCCGAAACCACGGAAAACACCGTCGTCACGACCTACGAACCCGCACAAAAGCGTTCCGACGCTTATCAGAGCGAAGCCGAGCTGGAAGCGGAGTTTATCCGTCAGCTTTGTGAGCAGGGCTATACCTATCTGCCCATCCACAAGGAAGCGGATTTGCTCGCCAATCTGCGCGTACAGCTCGAAACGCTGAACGGCTTTACCTTCACGGATGCGGAATGGTCGCGTTTTCTGGTGGAATCGGTCGCCAATCCGAACGAGCATATTGTTGAAAAGACGCGCAAGATTCAGGAAGACAACGTGCAGGTGCTGACACGCGACGATGGCACAACGAAAAACGTGACGCTGATTGACAAGCGGAACATCCACAACAACCGTTTGCAGGTCATCAACCAGTATACGGTCAAGCAGGGCGACGGTGCGCGGCATGATAACCGCTATGATGTAACGATTCTGGTCAACGGTCTGCCGCTGGTACACATCGAGCTAAAGCGCCGCGGCGTTCCCATTCGGGAAGCCTTCAACCAAATCGACCGCTATCAGCGCGATTCCTTCTGGTCAGGATGCGGGCTGTTTGAGTATGTGCAAATCTTCGTCATTTCCAACGGAACGAATACCAAGTATTACTCCAACAGTACCCGCAACAACGCCATCAAAGGCGCAAAATCCACTTCGACCCGCAAGGGAAAAACCAGCAACAGCTTTGAATTTACGTCCTTCTGGGCGGACGCGCAAAACCGTCCCATTCCCGATCTGGTGGACTTCACGCGGACGTTTTTCGCACGGCACACGCTGCTGAATATTCTGACCAAATACTGCGTATTTACATCGGAAAAGCTGCTGCTCGTCATGCGTCCGTATCAGATCACGGCATCCGAGCGTATTTTAAACCTCATCGAAATCCCCCATAATTATAAGTAATCCGGCACGATTGCACGCGGCGGCTATATCTGGCACACGACCGGTTCCGGCAAAACGCTGACCTCCTTCAAGACGGCGCGTCAAGCATCCATGCTGCCGTATATCGACAAGGTGCTTTTTGTCGTAGACCGCAAGGATCTGGATTATCAAACCATGAAGGAATACGATCGCTTTGAAAAGGGCGCGGCGAACAGCAACACTTCGACCGCCGTTCTCCGTCGTCAGCTCGGCGACCCGAACGCGCACATCATCATCACGACGATTCAAAAGCTGTCAACGTTCATCCGCCGTACAGCCGAACATCCGATCTACAATCAGCATATCGTGATGATCTTCGACGAATGCCACCGCAGTCAGTTTGGCGATATGCACCGAGCCATCAAACGCTGCTTCAAGCATTATCACCTTTTCGGCTTCACGGGTACGCCGATTTTCCCCGCCAACGCCGGAAAGCCGCAAAGCAAACGCATCATTCGCCGCGCAGACGGCACGCCTATCCTCCCCGGCAGAGGTGAAACGCCCCTCGTTACGACCGAGCAGGCGTTTGGCGACCGGCTGCACACCTATACCATCGTAGACGCAATCAACGACAAAAACGTTTTGCCGTTCCGCGTGGATTACATCAAGACGATGGACAAGGATGACAACATGGCGGACGAAGAGGTTTGGGATATCGACCGTGAACGCGCTTATATGGCGCCGCAGCGCATCTCGCAGGTCACGCAGTATATCCTCGATCACTTCGATCAGAAGACCTATCGCGGCGATAAAACCTATGTGTTCAATACCCTGACCAACATCAGCGACGTCGCTTCCTCCGCACGCGGCAAGGTCGAGGAGGTGAAGCAAGCGCAGCGGCTGAGCGGCTTTAACTCCATCTTTGCCGTCGCATCCGTTCCGATGGCGCGTCTGTATTACAATGAATTCAAGCGTCAGATGGCAGCCGATCCAACGAAAAAGCTCCGCATCGCGACGATTTTCAGTTACGCCGCCAATGAAGCCGTGGAATCCGACGGTATATTGGGCGAAGAAAATTCCGAAGATACCAACGGTCTGGATCAGAGCAGCCGCGACTTTCTGGATGAAGCCATTCGGGATTACAACGCCATGTTCCACACCAATTACAGTACGGATGCCGACAAATTCCAGAATTATTATAAAGACGTTTCCCTGCGCATGAAAAACAAGGAGCTGGATCTGCTGATTGTCGTCAACATGTTCCTGACAGGCTTTGACGCAACCACGCTCAATACGCTTTGGGTCGATAAAAACCTCAAAATGCATGGGCTGATTCAGGCGTTCAGCCGCACAAACCGCATCCTCAACAGCATTAAGACATTCGGCAATATCGTCTGTTTCCGCAATCTGCAAAAGCGCGTGGATTCCGCCATTTCGCTCTTTGGCGACAAAGAAGCAGGCGGTGTTGTGTTGATGCACCGCTTCGACGATTATTATAACGGCTATGTCGATAAAGACGGCAAAGACCATCCGGGTTATGCCGCGATGATCGAAGATTTAGAAACCAAGTTCCCGCTTGCCGAGCCACAGATCATCGGCGAAAAACGCCAGAAGGATTTCATTCTTCTCTTTGGTTCCATTCTGCGTATGCGCAACCTGCTTTCCTCCTTCGATGAGTTTTCTGGCAGGGAAATTCTTTCCGAACGCGATATGCAGGATTATCTCGGTCGCTATCAGGATCTGCGCGATGAATGGATTCATCAGCCTAAAGTCGGAAAAGAGGATATTACAAACGACATTGTCTTTGAAATCGAATTGATCCGTCAAATCGAAATCAACATTGACTACATTTTGATGCTGGTCAAAAAATACCATGATTCTCATTGCAGCGATGCGGAGATTCTGGTTTCCATTCAAAAAGCCGTCGATTCCAGCCCCGAACTGCGCAGCAAAAAGCAGCTCATCAATTCGTTTATCGCCGGAATCAACGACGTTGACGATGTTCTGAATGAATGGAATGACTTCGTGTCCACCGAACGCGAGAAAGAATTGATCGCGCTTATTCAAGAGGAACACCTCAAAGAGCCGGAAACGCGCAAATTCCTTGAAAATGCTTTTCGCGACGGTGAAATCAAGACCACCGGCACGGATATTGATAGCTTAATGCCGCCCGTTTCCCGCTTTGGCGGCGGACGTGCGCAGAAAAAGCAAGGCGTTATTGATAAGCTCAAGGCATTCTTTGAGAAGTTTTTCGGTATCGGGCGGGCGAAGTTCTGATGCACACTATGCCAACGCTCTTAGGAGGTCGATTCCATGACCACCCTCACCCTTCATCTTCCCGCTGCCGATGCCGCTCTAATCCGCCAATATGCAACCGAAAAAGGTCTCTCCGTTTCCGAATTGATTCGTCGTTGTGTACTTGAACGGATCGAAGATGAATTTGATCTTGAAACCTATCGAAAAAGTCTGGAAACCTACAAAGCCTTGCCCAGCACTTACACGCTGGACGAAGTCGAATCTGAAATTCTGAATTCACCGAGGTGATCCCCATGAGCACCTATATCCCACCCTATCAACTGACGGACGCAATCCTCCGCCTTTCCACCGAAATTGCAGCGACGGTCAAGGAAATCACGGTACGCGGCAATCTGTCTGCTCAACCACAACTGCATCGCGCCAACCGTATCCGTTCTGTTCATTCTTCGCTGGCGATTGAGCATAACAGCCTGACGCTCGATCAGGTGACTGCGCTGCTGAACGGTAAGCGCGTTCTCGCCCCGCAACAGGAAGTGTGGGAAGTGCAGAATGCTTTTCGGGCGTATGATTTGCTTCCGTCGCTCGATCCGTACTCCATCGACGATCTGCTCAAGGTTCATCGCGTTATGATGGATGGGCTCGTCATGGGCGCAGGTACGTTCCGCAATACAGGTGTCGGCGTTTATGCAGGGGATCAGCTCATTCATGCCGGTACGCCCGCCCAATATGTCCCGGAAGCCATGCAGCAGCTCTTTGAATGGCTGCAAAACACGACTGCGCATCCGCTCGTCGTTTCCTGCGTCTTTCATTATGAGTTTGAGTTCATCCATCCTTTTGCGGATGGAAACGGCAGAACAGGGCGGCTTTGGCAAACGCTGATTCTGCGCAAATGGAAACCTATCTTCACCTATCTGCCGATTGAATCCATGATTCTGGAGCATCAAGCTGACTATTATGCCGCCTTGAACGCCGCCAACACACAGGGCAGCGCAACCGTATTCATCGAGTTCATGCTCGAAATGATTCTTGAAGCGCTGAAAAACATCTATGTAAAGCAGCATATCAAGTCGCCGGAAGATCAACTGCTCGTTCTGCTCAAGTCCGATCCGCGCATGACCATTCCCGTCATGGCGGAGCATCTCGGTCTGAGCGATCGTCAAATTCGCCGTCTGATTGCATCTTTGAAGGCGCAAAACAGGCTTCATCGCGAGGGTTCCAACAAGACCGGACGCTGGGTCGTCTCCAGAAAGTCCCGATAAATGTCCGCATAAATGTCCGTATAGAAACTTTCGTTTCTTTTGTGACTCGTCATACGCGGTAACAACTTTTTCGCTCGTCCTTCATCTTTTGGCTTGACATTCGTGCTGTCTCCCGGTACAATGGACACATAGAGACCCCTTCAAATTGCCCCCATTTTCGGGGTCAATTTGACACGCTACTTTTCCGCTACCAAAACAATTTCATTTTCAGGATAAACGAGCCGATTTTCCACAAAAATCGGTCGAAATCCGCTGATTTTCTAAACAAATATGTTTAGAAAACGCTTCACTTTGCCGAGTGGGAATAAGATACACCCTCCAAAAAGCGACGCAATAGCTGAGTTTTTCGGATTCTATTCCCGCTTGCAGCAACGATTGGACAACAGTTTTCATTGTTCATAAAAGAGAGCTATCTGATTCAATGATCGAATCGGGTAGCTCTTTTAATTTTTTTACTCTTGTCCTTCACATCTTCTTACGTTATACTATTTAGAAAGAAAAAGCACATAGTCTTAGGGAGGTTTCTCATGTCATTTCAACAAATGATTTGGTCTTTGGATCACCAAAAACCTTTAGAAAATGCCGACCTTTCTTCCGAAAACGAATTAGAAAACCTAATATGTAAAGACATTTCAGTTTTAAACAAAAATTGGCTCGTAATTAACCGTCAGGTTAAAACTGCTGCCGGAAAATTCATTGATATCCTTTGTGTTGATCACGATGGCGACATGGTTGTAGTTGAATTAAAAAAAGATTTAACACCTCGAGAAGTTACAGCGCAAGTCATCGACTACGCAGCCAGCGTTTCCAATATGCCCATTGAAGATATCGCACAGGAGTATTTGAAATTTACGGATGGTAAAGAAACGCTTGGTGATGCATATCAGCATAAATTCGGGATTTCTCTCGAAGAATCTAATATTAACCAAAATGTTAAAATGGTTATCGTCGCTTCCCAAATGGATAGCGGTACAGAGCGCATTATTCGCTTTTTAAGAAACACTTATCTGGTTGATATTAATATTCTCTTCTTTCGCGTATATCAATGTGGAGATCAGCGTATTATCAGTCGTACATGGTTTGAGGAAGATATCGAAGACCTTCCCCCTGAATCTCAAAAGAAACGATCATGGAATGGTGAATGTTACATTTCTTTTGGCGAAGGACATCGAAAATGGGAAGATGCGAAAAAATACGGTTTCATTTCTGCCGGAGGTGGTAGTTGGTATACTCGACCCCTAAATTCTCTATCTCCTAACGACCGCATTTGGGTCTATATTCCAAAAACAGGATATGTCGGTGTCGGCATCGTAACCGAACCTTCTCAGTCTGCCAAAAGTATCACTTTCCCCGAAGATGGTATTCAAAAGAAACTAAGTGAGCTTTCTCTGCAAGGAGACTATCTATATTCTTCAGAAGATCCTGATTCCGAAGAACATATCGTCAAAGTTAAATGGATTCATACTGTAAACAAACAAGAAGCCATCAATGAAACTGGTTTTTTCTGCAATCAGAATATTGTCTGCAGGCCAAAGAATAACAGGTGGGATTTCACTATAAGCCGTTTGAAAAAGCTATGGAATATAACTGATTAAAGTTTTTCTTCTCGGACAGGGTATATTATCCTGTCCTTTTCTATGTCAAACTTTTTTATCATTTGAAATGGAATGAATAGAAACTTTCATCAAAAAACGTCCAGATTTCGCAGGATCTGTTCTGCGACTTAATCCTCTATCATCTCTATAACAATCCATCCGCGGAAGAAGCCATTCGCCGGGAACTTTCCCGAAAGCTCGACGCAATATTTCAGCACGAATGCTTCACTCGGTACAAAACCGCCGCAACCGAAGCCGAACGCGAGCAGGCGCGGCAGCGTTACCTCGAAAGCATCGGGATGCCCGCCGACTTCCGTTGATGAATCCGTTCGTTCTCCGCCGCTGACAGGAGCGTGACACGCTCCTGTTCCTGCCGTGAGGGCGATACGCCATCGGGAGCGTGCCCAGCCCGCGTCGTAACCCCCGTTCCCCCTCGGAGAGCGCAAGGGCGCTTTTGATGCGAAGTGTCAAAAGTGCTTTTGCGTACTCTTGACAAGAGTAACAGAACCCCGGCAACCCAGCCTTGCACAAGAAAGGAGGCTCCGTGAAAAGAACCATCTCCGCCATGCGCGGCAAAGGCTCGCTCTCCCACAACCGCAGGGATTTCATCGCCGAGAACGTCGATTCAAGCCGAACGCCGCTCAACGTCGAATACCGAAACGAGGACATCCGAGCCGTCTATCACGAACTGTTTGACGACGCACTGGCTCGTTACAACGAAAAGCAGACCCGCAAGGATCGCGTGATTGACGATTACTACGAGAAAATCCGCACGGGCAAGCAGGAAAAGCTGTTCAAAGAACTCATCATCCAGATCGGCAACAAGGACGACATGAACGCCACATCTGAGAACGGTCAGCTTGACCGGCAAATGCTCGACGAATACATGCAGTCCTTCCAGCAACGTAACCCGACGCTGCGCGTGTTCTCTGCGCATCTGCACATGGATGAAGCTACGCCGCATCTTCATATCGACTTTATTCCCTTCACAACCGGCAGCAAGCGCGGACTCGAAACCCGCATGTCGCTCAAAAAGGCACTGGGAGCGCTCGGCTTTGCGGGCGGCACAAAAAGTCACACTGAGCTGAATCAATGGATTGAATCCGAAAAGCAGGCGCTTGCCTCCATCATGGCACGGCATGCTATCGAATGGGAGCAGAAAGAAACGCACGAGGAACATCTCTCCGTTCTGGATTACAAGAAGCAGGAGCGTTCCAAAGAAGTTGCTGCTCTTGAAAATCAAATTGACACCTTACAGGAACAAACGTCTGTCGCTGCAACTGCGCTTTCCGAAAAGCAGGAACAGCTCGACGATATCGCGCCCATTCTCAAAAATACTGAGAAGTTTGTTCAGAAATACGACAATCCCAAACGGCTGCTTCCGGAAGCCGGAATGCTGGAATCCGGCAAGGCGTTTCGGGAGAAAAAGGCGCTTCCGATTCTGGGAAAGCTCCTGAAATACGCCCGTTCGCTCTTTCGGGAAAAT
>Ga0129311_1001992_pt1 | contig 13230 bp, 10 predicted proteins | sample Go1ome_FD_94435 | JGI IMG/M metagenome (GOLD analysis project Ga0129311, IMG submission 94435) | Western lowland gorrila individual fecal microbial communities from Wisconsin, USA - Go1022B metagenome | ecosystem: Host-associated > Mammals > Digestive system > Large intestine > Fecal | place... | reverse complement strand
AGTTGTTGACGAGCTCCGCCTTGTTGGGGATGTCGGAGTCGAAGTCGAGGAACTTTGAGACCTGCTCCTTGATGCACTTCACGTTGTGCGCGAGCGTCTCCTCGTCAAGCAGGTTCCTCTCCTGGCTTTTCATCGAGGGGTCGCCGATCATTCCGGTCGCGCCTCCGACGAGAGCGTACGGCTTGTTGCCGCAGGCCTGGAAATGCTTGAGTATCATTATGCTGACGAGGTGCCCGATATGCAGCGAGTCTCCGGTCGGGTCGATTCCGACATATGCTGACATAGGGCCTTTCTTGAGAGCCTCTTCCGTTCCCGGGGTGATATCCTTGATCATCCCCCTCCACTTCAGTTCTTCTACGAAATTCTTCATCGAATGGTTTTGTTAATAGCCCACAAATTTAGTAATTTTGCGCCGCAAAAGAAATCTTAGTAACCGTTAAAAGATAACTTGATTCGATTTGAATCAGATTTTTGAGGATAGATTTCTTTTGGAAGAGGAAGTGTACTGAGCGTACACGACCGATGAGAAAAGAAATATACACCAAAAAGATATTAATAAGCGTTCATGTTGTTTTTTAACGATTACTAAGTTAGATATGAGAAAGAAAATTGTTGCCGGAAACTGGAAAATGAACACCACCGTTCCGGAGGGAGTAGCCCTTGCAAAGGCGGTTGCAGAAAAGGCCGCCCAGGTGCCTGAGGACGTCAAACTTATCGTAGCCGTTCCCGCTACGCACCTCGTTCCCGTCGCCGAGGCCCTGAAAGGCAGCGTCGTGGAACTTTCCGCAGAGAACTGCGCCGACCACGAGAAAGGTTCCTACACCGGAGAGATCTCCGCTGCGATGGTCGCTTCTACCGGTGCGGCCTATACCATTCTCGGACACTCCGAGCGCCGCCAGTATTACGGCGAGACCGATGAGAAACTGGTCGAAAAGACCAGACTCGCACTCGCGAACTCTCTGAAAGTGATCCTCTGCGTCGGCGAGAACCTTGAGGAAAGAGAGGCAGGCAAGCATTTCGACGTATGCGCGGAGCAGATCAAGAATGTCCTCTACAACTTCAGCGCCGAGGAGATGAAGGATATCGTCATCGCCTACGAACCCGTCTGGGCTATCGGAACCGGCAAGACCGCTACCGCCGAGCAGGCCGAGGAAATCCACGCTTTCATCCGCAAGACCGTTGCCGACAAGTTCGGCGCCCAGGTCGCCGAGGATATGACCATACTCTACGGAGGAAGCTGCAAGCCTTCGAACGCAAAGGAACTCTTCGCCCAGAAAGACATCGACGGCGGACTCATCGGCGGAGCAGCGCTCAAGGCCGATGACTTCATCGCAATCGCAATGTCTTACTAATCAGCTATAAAGACACATAGACCGATTTTGTCTGTGCTGTTCCACAGCCATACTTTTCCGTCCTCGATCTTTACGACCTTGAGGGCGGAAATTTTTTGTGTCTTGATGTCCCGCTCCGTCGTCCAGCGGATCTCTCCGGACAGTTTCTGACCCTTTTCCGCCGGCATTTCCGACAGGGTCGCGAACACGAAGTCTGACATGGTGTCTGTGAACAGGCCGAAACTGTTGTTCTCCCTGTTGAAGGAATACTGGCAGTTCAGGGGATTGTAGGTGAACAGTTCCTTTCCTTTCATCCTGAATCCGGGTTCGTCCTGGGAGAGGAAAGAGGAATCGACCTTGTTCTGTTCGCAGGATGCAGCCAAAAGGCTGATTGCGAGTATTATAGCGGCTGTGAACTTTCTCATTTCATCGTAATTTCTTTGACGAGGATGTCAGTGCTGCCGTCCTCGTAGGTGACGTAGGCCTTGAGCGTGCCTTTCCCGGTGATGCTGTAGCGGCAGTCTTCTCCGGCTTTGATTTCCTTGCCGTTGAATGTCCACCTGACCTTTTGGGCGAGGGGTGCGTTATAGACTCTCAATGGTATCTGTGCACCCGGATTGAAGCGCCCGTCGCCGTCCCTGTCCGTTCCGACAAGGTAGATGAACGGACGGCTGTTGTCGTAATAAGCCTTTGTCTTTATCTGCTTCGTGAAACTGCTTCCACCGTCGGATATGACTATAGAATACTGGGTGTTGGGGCTGAGACCCTCTATGAGATAGTGGCAGAGTCCTTCCGAATCAGCCTTGATGCCCGTTGCGAGCTGCTTCCCGTCGAGGGAGATGGAGCATTCTGTATCTCCGCCTTTCCAGCAGAGTATTATTGCGTCCTGAAAGACTTCCTCTTCCTTGAACGACATGGTCGCGGAGACGGTGAAAGTAGCCGAGCCGTCGGCGTTGAGTTTTATGCCGGAGATTCCGCAGTTCGGAGTATTCCCGCTCCACCAGCTCATCCCAGGGGTGGTGTCGGCGCTGAACGCGTTGTTGTTTTTGTACGGGAAGAATGCCGTTTCTGCGGATGTGGATCTCGGGCTGGCGGTAATGAATTCGGCACACTGGTGGTCCGGACGGCAGTTTATTTCATTCGCCTCCCAGCGTTCGGCGGCGGTCAGATCCCGTTTGAAGTAGTCGGAGCGGCCGGTCTTGCGCCCGGATTGGTCAATGTGGTAGATGGCGAGCCCCTTCCCCTCGATGTACTTGTCCCAGCCGTCGTTGTCGCGGCATTCCAGAAGGTAGAATTCGTCCTCGCTGTCGGTTTCGATTTTGTAGTATTTCTGCTCCTTGCCTATGGGCTGCAGGGTATAGGTTCCGTTTGAGACGGTTTCGCAGGTCCCGAGCCCTAGGGTGTGCAGGTCGATGGCGTTGTAGTTGGGCGGGGTGTTGTATTTGTTGTTTCCGTTGCCTCCGTCCATCAGGGCGGTAGTCATCAGCATGCCCTTGCCGGTACCGCCGCTTCCCTCATAATCCGTGTCGTACAGGTCCATGAGTCCGAGCAGGTGGCTGAATTCGTGGCACATCGTTCCGATTCCGGTAAGTTGGCCCTGGTATTTGTAGCCCGTGCTGACGTTGGCGAGTTCGGTGCTGATTGCGTATGCGTCGATTTTTACGCCGTCCAGGGTGAGGTTGATTCCCTGTTCCACGATGCTCCAGCTGTGTGACCAGATATAGTCTTCGCCCTCGCCTTCGGCATAGTCCGCTTCGTCGCCGCCTGCGACCATCACGAATACATTGTCCACGTAGCCGTCTGAGTCACAGTCGAATTCGGAGAAGTTTACGGGGCTCTCGCTGTTGTCGTGTGCGAGGCGGCAGGCGTCCGCGACGAGTTCTCCGGGGCGCAGGTCGTCGCCGTTCGAATCGTTCTGCCCGTAATATGACATGTTCTTGGGCAGGGTGACAATTGAACTGACCACGAAATTGACGCTGTATGCGCTGCCGAGCTGCTTGTGGAAGTAGTCGCTGGCGCTGCCGGTAGCTCCGTTGTAGGAGTAGCCCTGCTGGTTCATCATGTTTTCGAACTGCTCCCGTCCTACGCTGAATTTCTGGTCGGGGGTCTGGGCGAGTATCAGCGCGACCTTTATTTCCTGGGTGCCGGCGCGGGTGACGGCATTTGCGCGGTTCTGCATGCGCTTTTGGATCCTGGCCGCGAATCTGGCCCTTTTTTCCGCCGCGCGTTCACGCATTTTTTCCACCGGGAAGTTCCGGCTGCCTGCGAGAATGTGTGCGGGGGCGGGGCTGCCTACTCGGTAGCCTGAGGAGTATTTCAGGCCGTCCGCGTCGAAGAGCGCGTAGCACCACCAGCCGTCATTGTCCTTGATGATTGCCTCTCCGCCGGAGGTCTTGACCATGTGGAACCATTCGTCGCCGGAGATGGTGACAGTGAATCGGGTGCCGTCGGGCTGGGTGTATAGGCCGCTGCTTCTGCGCGCCTGGATTGCGAACGCGTTTACAACTGGGAGTGCGGCTATAAGTATTACAAGTAATGCTCGTTTCATAAGTCGCGCAATATAGCAAAAAGTGAGAGTAGAACCAAACTTGTTTGAGTTATGCCGAACGCCAGCGTATATGTGGACGCAGTCCAAATATACGAAAAGTCGGGGGAAATTTTTATCGCTGCTCAAGATTTTTTTATGACGCTCCGTTGCCCATTTGCTTCGGAGCGTACTCCGCAGACTTCGCTAACGCTCATCCCTCCCACTGCGCTACGCTTGTGGGCCCCGCCCGTTCACGTGGTCACGGGCGACCACGGTCTGCGGAGCACTTGCTCCTGCGCTATTAGGCAACGGAAATCAAATGTAAATTAATTTGAGTTTGTTTTGAGAGCGAAGCTCGAAGTGCGCATCAGCGCACCGACCGGGCCGGGATTTTGCGCCAGCAAAATCGGAAAGGCGAACAGGTCGTGGGGGTCTTAGGGGGCGTTAGTCCCCTAATGGAAAAAGGGCCGGAGACCTCACAGCCGCCAGACCCTCAGACGTGTACTAAAACCTAAACCTACGACATAGGTGCTGTCGTAGCTAAAAGTGTTGCAAAAATAAATAAAAAATGTTGAAAAAATTTACGCGTTCAGGCGGTTCATCGCGATTTGTGCCCCTGCCAGCGCCCAGTCCTTGATTCCCTGGATGATTTTCGGACACATCTCGGCGAGAGTTTTCTTCTCCTCTTCGCTGAGCGCCCCGAGCACGTAGTCAACCTGCGCGCCCTGCGAAAACTCGTGTCCTATTCCGAGCCTGATGCGCGCATAGTCCTGCGTCCCGATGACTTCGTTGATGTTCTTCAGGCCGTTGTGACCGCCGTCGCTGCCCCTTTCGCGCATACGGATTTTGCCGAACGGCAGATTCAGGTCATCGCAGATCACCATTGTGCGCTCAACCGTCACGGGAAGCTTCTGAAGCCAGTAGCGGACTGCGTTTCCGCTCAGATTCATGTAGGTCGAGGGCTTCAGCAGGTAGAAATTCCTGCCTTTGAAAGAGACACAGGCAAGATCCCCGTATCTCTGGGGCTGGAATACGACATTGGACGCCTGAGCCCAGGCGTCCAATACCATAAATCCCATGTTGTGCCGGGTACCTGCGTACTCGTTACCGATGTTGCCTAAGCCGACTATCAGATAATCCATACCGGTCTCCCGTTACTGCATTTTACTCAGCCGCCGCTGCGGAGTTGCGGGTAGCGCGGACTGTGCAGATGATGGCGTCCTTGTTGGTGAGGATGTTGATACCCTCGAATTCCAGGTCGCCCGCCTTGATCCTCTTGTCGATATCCAGAGAAGTGATGTCGATGGTGAGGTCATCGGGAAGCTGCTCCATCCTGGCGCTGATGCGGAGGGCGCGGAGGCTCTGTACGAACTTACCACCCTTCTGTACACCGACAGCGTGTCCGGTGATGACGAGGGGAACGTTGATTGCGATGGGCTTCTGCTCGTCAACTGCGAGGAAGTCCACGTGCAGGCAGCTGTCGTTCACCGGGTGGAACTGGAGTTCGTGGAGAACTGCAGTGTAGGTCTTGCCATTGTCGAGCACGAGGTCGATGATGAAAGACTTGGGAGTGTCGGTGACAGCCTTGAGTTCCTTTGCGTTAACTGTGAAGAGAATGTTCTCGATGCCGTTTCCGTAGAGGTTGCAGGGAACAAGACCCTGTTTGCGGAAAGCCTTGATAACGGCCTTGTTGCCAACCTGGCGGACCTGGCCTTTCAGTTCAAAATGCTGCATGATTTTAAGTTAAAATGTGTTACTCAACTCCGGACTCGTGCCGGAATCCCATTGCACCAAAACCCGTAGCGGGTTTTATTTGCGGGCGCAAAGATAGTTAAATGTAAGAGAAAAAGCAAACATCGGAAATTGGATGTTTACGAGATGTATGCGACTTACGCAGATTATCGGATGCTTACATGCAATAGAAAGTGTATCCATCAGGGGGCGTGACACGAATAAACGGAAGAGTGAGGGCTACTCCACCAACCCGGTAGCCTGATTCCATTTCAGTCCCTTGTAGTAGGCGTCGAGTTTGGCATTGCCGTTTGCCGGGAGATACATGCTGAGTCCGCAGAAAGTGTTGACGGTGAATCCGCCGCTTCCCGCCAAGAAGCTCTTTGTGCTATACTTTGCGGTGACGCAGTCATTCAGGGCGCTCCTGAAACTGCGCAGGTCGCTTCCCTCGGGATTGCAGTGCGTTATAATATCCTCGAAATCATAGAAATAGTGCTTTCCGTAGCGGAAGAAACCCTGGACCTGTTTCGGATTGACTGCCGCGAGACTGCTGCGGTATTTGCTGAAAAGTTCCCGGCTGACGGAAGCGAGTTCCGGGAGCGCGGCGGTCCTGACGAGGCTGATGGTCGCGGAACTGTTCTCATAGTCTTTGTAATACTGTTCGCAAAGCCCTTTCAGGTCCGGCGTACCCTGCTCCAGAAGCAGTCTGCCTGTTTCAACATAGTTCATCCCGTCTCCGAGCACTTCGGCGGATGAACTGACTATCCAGTCGGCGGCGTCCTTGAATTCGTATGCTGCTTCAATACCTCCCATCAGGCAGGCGTCAAAGACTATGTAGTCAAGATGGAAAGGAATGGCTGCGGCCATTTCCCGGATATCCATTTCCCGGACGTTGCGGTTGCTGTAAGAGGCGTCATCTCCGAATGAACGCACGAGCGGGTGCTTCTCCGGGGACAGGTTCTGCGGATCTGCATCGGCAGTGAATGCGCGCACAAGCGGGTTCTCGTCTTCGTAGGGGCTGAGCCGTTTGAAAGAGAAAATGCTCACGTCGTCTCCTCCGTCCGCGTAGTAGCCTCTTGGCAGCCAGCCGCTTGCGTGCGAGGAGAAAATCGCTCCGTAGTGCTTGCTCGGGAAAGCGTCGTGGACCATCTCAAGAAGTTCCCGCATCATGTCCGGGTCCGTCAGGGATGAGCCGGGTTCGGCGCGGTAGAGCGTGTCCGTGTGGACGGTCTTGGTTATCTCATCCCGGTAAATCTGCATTATCACGGGCGAGGTCGGAGTCGAGTAGCCGCCGTAGGTTTCAGGCCGGTGGGAAATTGCTATGATGGTCTTGCCGCTGCTGAGTTTCGGGACATAAGCGCCTTTGCTGATGTCCCGCAGTTCGTTCAGGTCTGTGTTGAGCTGATAGCGCAGGTTGTTGAATCCGGCTGAATACAGAATCATCACGCTGTCCCACTTCTTCTCCACAGGACGCTCAACCCCCAGTCCTCCTTCGCAGGAAACCAGCACCACGCACAGCGCAAACAGAACTGCAAATCTTTTCATAACCCACAAAGATAGCAATATATTCACACTTTTATTATTCTTGCAAAATTGTTATTTTCGCCTTCTCAAACCTTGCGGGCAGGTGACTGCACCGGCAAATCGTACAGTTATATATGAAAAGAACAGCTAAAATGATTTTTACCGTAATGGCAGGTGCCGCGGCGTGCGCCTGTTCCGGATCAAAAGGAGATTTCAAGTACAATATCGACCAGTTCGCGGACATCCGCGTGATGCGCTACCAGGTTCCGGGCTGGGATGCCCTGAGCCTGCAGCAGAAGGAGTATATCTACCACCTCAGCGAGGCTGCGAAATACGGCCGCGACATTATCTGGGACCAGAACTGCAAGTATAATCTGAAACTTCGCCACGCTATTGAGGACGTGCTCGAAAACTACAAGGGCGACCGCAGCTGCGGGGAGTTCGCGCAGTTCACCGAATATGCCAAGAGGGTGTTCTTCAGCAACGGAATACACCACCACTACGCCGAGGACAAGTTCTTCCCGACTTGCAGCGCCGACTATTTCCGCTCGCTGCTGACGGCCTGTGGGCACGAGACGGACTGCGAACTGCTCGTGCCGTATGTGTTTGACCCTGAGCAGTATCCTGTTCGCAGAGCTTCCGGTTCCGAGGGCGACATCGTCCTTAACTCCGCGGTCAATTTCTACGACGGCGTGACCCGCGAGGAAGTCGAGAAATACTACGCTTCGATAGCCGATCCGAAAGACCCGCGCCCGATTTCATACGGGCTGAACACCAAGGTCGTCAAGGAGAACGGCAAGGTTGTCGAAAAGGCCTGGAAGGTCGGCGGAATCTACTCTGCGGCGATTGAAAAAATCTGCGGCGAGCTGGAGAAAGCTAAGGAAGTTGCCGAGACCGAGGCGCAGAAGCACGGACTGGAACTGCTCGTGGACTACTACAAGAGCGGCGACCTGCGCAAATGGGACGAGTACAACATCGAATGGCTGCAGGACACGCTCGGAACGGTCGATTATGTCAACGGTTTCGTCGAGGACTACAACGATCCGCTCGGGCGCAAAGGCTCCTGGGAGGCTTACGTGAACGTCAAGGACGCAGCGGCATCGCAGAGGACGGAGAAGATTTCCGCGGCCGCGCAGTGGTTCGAGGACCACGCTCCGGTCGATCCCCGCTTCCGTAAACCGCAGGTCAAGGGCGTTTCCGCTAAGGTCATCGACGCGATCTGCCTTGCCGGCGACAGCTATCCCGCCTGCGCGATCGGCATCAACCTGCCCAACGCAGACTGGATCCGCCGTGACTACGGTTCTAAGTCCGTGACCATCGCGAACATAACCCACGCTTACGACGCCTCCGCCAAGGAACTGCCTACGAGCACGCTTTCGGAGTTCGCGTACAGCGAGGAGGAGATCGCTTTTGAGAAGAAGTACGGCGGCATCACCGGGGAAGTTCATACAGACCTGCACGAGTGCCTCGGACACGGCTCCGGCCAGCTGCTTCCCGGCGTCAGCTCCACCGCTATGGGCGAGTACTCTTCAACTCTTGAGGAGGCGCGCGCCGATCTTTTCGGTCTGTATTTCTGCGCAGACCCCAAGCTCGTCGAAATGGGGATACTGCCCGACGCAAAGGCTTACCAGGCAGAGTACTCCAGCTATATCCGCAACGGTCTGATGGTTCAGTTCACGCGTGTGGAACTCGGCAAGAAGAACACCGAGGCGCACATGCAGAACCGCAAACTTATCGCCGAATGGTGCTACGAGAAGGGCGCCGCGAAGAACGTGATCGAGAAGAAGGTCAAGGACGGCAAGACTTATTTTGTTGTCAATGACTTTGAGGCACTTCGCGGGCTGTTCGCGGAACTTCTCGCCGAGATTCAGCGTATCAAGTCCGAGGGCGACTACGAGGCCGGCAAGGCCCTTGTCGAGAATTATGCCGTCAATATCGACCCTGTCCTGCACAAGGAGGTTCTCGAGCGCTATGCGGCACTCGGGCTCAAGCCTTACGGAGGTTTCCTGAATCCTGAAATCGTCCCTGTGGTCAAGGGCGGCAAGACTGTGGACTACGAACTTGTCTACCCTGAGGACTACCTGGAGCAGATGCTCTCCTATGGACGCCGGTACGCAACGCTGGATTAAGGACTGGTCCTATCATCTGAGGATGGAGCGCAGGATGTCGCCGAATACGGTGGCATCCTACGTTTCTGATATAACACTATTCTTTGACTCATGCGATGCCGGACCTCTGGATGCCGGTTCGGAGGACGTTTCCGCTTATTTCTCTTCCCGCAGCGGGAAACTTGCAAAAACCACCCAGTCCCGTATTCTGAGCGCTCTGCGTTCGTTTTTTGGCTGGCTCGTTCTGGAGGGGGAGAGAAAGGACAACCCTTGCGACCGGGTAGAGGCGCCGAAACCGGGACGGTATCTACCGGAGGTCCTGTCCGTGGAGGAGATCGATGCCATAATGAATTCCGTTGACCTGTCTTCCTGGAACGGTGTGCGCGATAGGGCGATACTGGAAGTCCTATACGGCTGCGGTCTGCGTGTGTCTGAGTGCTGCGCTCTGCAGATGTCGCGGGTGTACCTTGACGAGGGCTTCGTGCGCGTGGTGGGCAAGGGCGACAAGGAACGTCTGGTCCCGCTCGGTGGAATGGCTGCGGATGCCCTGCGTTCGTATTACTCCGTACGGCCGGAACCTGCTCTGCCTGAGTTCGACGATACGGTTTTCCTGAATAGGGACGGACGCTCTCTGAGCCGGGTTTCGGTGTTCAATATGGTCAAGCGGCAGGCGCTGCTGGCGGGCATCCGCAAGGAGATTTCGCCGCATACTTTCCGGCATTCATTCGCGACGCATCTGATTGAGAACGGGGCGGATCTGCGCGGCGTACAGGAAATGCTCGGGCACGAGAGCATACTCACCACGGAAATCTACACGCATATAGATTCCTCCACCTGGCAGGCATCGGTCCTAGCGCATCATCCGAGGAAATAGCCGGCAAAGCCGCTATTTCCCGTCAAAGATGTCATTAATTTCCTTATACTTATTGCTGTGTTCGGGACGTTTGGGAGCGGGTTTCCCGGCGAGGATGATGACGATTTCGCCTTTGGGTTCGGTCTCCTTGAAGTGCGCGATGACTTCCGCGAGCGTGCCCCTGACGTGCTCCTCGTGGAGTTTTGAGATTTCGCGTGCCACCGAGCACTCCCTCTCTTCTCCGAAAGTTTCGGCGAACTGCTCGAGCGTTTTTACGAGCCGGTACGGGGATTCATAGAAAATCATAGTCCGGGGTTCTTCCGCGAGAGCAGCGAGAAGCGTGGAGCGGCCCTTTTTCTGCGGCAGAAAGCCTTCGAAGCAGAATTTGTCGCAGGGCAGGCCCGAAGAAACTATCGCGGGTATGCAGGCGGTTGCCCCTGGAAGTGTTTGAACTTCAATGCCTTCGCGCGCGCAGGTCCTGGCGAGCAGAAAACCCGGGTCGGAAATCCCCGGCGTACCGGCATCGCTGATGAGCGCGACGCTCTTTCCGGCAAGGATCTGCTCCTTGATCATATCGGCGGTCTGGTGCTCGTTGAACTTGTGGTGCGAGAGCAGCCGCCCCCGGATGTCATAGTGCTTCAGCAGAACCGATGAGGTGCGGGTGTCCTCGGCGAGTATGAGGTCGCACTCCTGCAGCACCTTCACTGCCCGGAATGTCATATCTTCAAGATTTCCTACCGGTGTAGGAACTATATAAAGTCTTCCTGGCATAAGATCTTCTCTTTCGTTTAATTTTCCATTCAATGTTATTTGACCATCGCTTTGTATGTAATTATAAGTAGTTGATTTATAACCATTTCGTACGGATTAGTGTTTAAAAAGCTTTTAATTAGTGTTTAAAAAGCTTTTAATTAGTGTTTAAGCAATGCGCCAATATGATCTGGGCCCTTGTGATTCATTGATGATTTTCCCCTGCATCCGTAATTTACTTAGCAGATTCGTGATTTTATACTTTTTTTGCTTTTCATCGGATAGATCAGGTAGTAAATTCCATAGCAGCATATCTATTTCCTTGCGGGAAAGAGCTTTGTGGTCTTTCAATGATGATAAGAGAATTTCCTCGCATTTCTTATCGCCAAGTCCTTTGTGTTTGGAGTATTCTATCTTTTGACCGACTTTCTGGGCTATGTTCTTCGCAATGAAGATATGCGGCTTTCGACCTTCGACCAGGTGCTTTTTCCTCAACCTCCTGATTTCGTCATCAGACAATTGTTTTCTTAATTGAATGCGATTCAGCAGTTCAATATCAAGCAGATTCAAGTCTGTGTTTGCCGCTAAAATGTTTGCGTAGTTCATATCTAGAATCCGTCCGGTGATCGTAACCTCCACACGATTATCGGATAAATTGTAGTCCGGGAGGGGGAACAACCGTTTCCTTTGGTAATTAAACATCTTCTTTATACCGCTACCGATTGTATCAACCATCTTAAGTCCCACCATCGCGTTCACAAGAAACCTGTTGCGGTAATATTCTTCGGGAGCATCGTTGATTAGCACACTTTCAATATCGCCGGGGATGAATGCACCTTTATTTGAGAATACGAGTCTGTCTTCATATTCTACTACATTGATTTGTCCGCCGAGAGTGTAGTCTTGATGCGCTATTGCGTTATTCAAAGCTTCTCGAATGACGTACGGTTCGTATGTATCAATCTCTTCCGGGAATAATGTCTTATGCTCGGGATTGATGTAACGATACTTCAGATTCCGGATTTTTTCGTATATTCTGTCAACAGCGAGGATGAAAGGACAGGATGCAATCATATAGTCCCTTTCAACATTGTCCTTGCTTCGAAGAATCCATTTTATCTTGGCAACAGCGGGAGAGATCAGATGTTCACTCTCCTCCTTGCCGAGCAGCACAATAGCAGTATTTGTAATATTGCCCCTGATTAATATCTTTGCTTTATTCAGAAAGGTTATTTCGTCCCAGGTTGAGATTTCGTCAGATTTATCTTTATGTGCATTGGTGTACAATTCTCTTGCTTTTGCAATAGCTGCAGGATCTAAATCGTTTATGGTAGCACCTTGAATGATTGCCGCGCTCCAATCTTCATTTGTCCTGGCTTGGTTCCTTATTCTTTCGATTTTATCTAAACTTAAGCCTTCCAATGATTCTCCGTCTCTTCCGTAGTAATGGTTTTTGAAAGCTATCGGGATTCCTACGGGCGCTGGGGGAATTTCAAACATCACGACTCTTTTTCCATTATTGTATGTGAGTTCGTGAATCTCGATAAAAGTATGCCTGCCGGTAGTTTGGTCTGCAATCTTTTTCTTTATTTTATCAAGTGATGGTCGAGAAATCTTGTACTGGCTACCGAGAACTTCGTGAGAGTCGTTATCTACTCCGAATACAATCCACGCGCGGGATTTACCTCTCAAGTTGGCCTCATTGCTCAGTGCGGAGAAGTATTTTCCCAATTCATTATCATCGAAGTTTCTCTCCGCCTTCTTGAATTCTATCACTTCCGTTTCCGCAGGCATAGTAAGCAGTAAGTCAAGAATATTTGTTAGTTCGCCGACATTCATAACTCCATTATCTTAATTTCCGGCGGACTGCCATCATGAACCGATAGACGATTTCAGAACCGGTTTCCCAGGTTTTGAATTCTCCGAGCAGGAACTCTTCGGCTTCGGAGAGGCTGCCCATTGCGTTCAGGCGGTTGACCGTGGCCTGGAACAGGATAGGGTCTTCGGCGAACAGGGTGTTGATGAAAAGCACGCGGTCGTTCAGCGAGATTCCGCTCAGGATATTGTTGACAGGTTGCCCCGGTAAATCCCGGTGCCAGGGGTATTGCGGGCGGTTTTCGGCTTTTGCCGGTTCGGTTTCCTCGGCTGCTTCGTTCGCTGTCGGCAGGACGTCTTTTTCGGCGCTTGCCCCGGATTCGGGTACGGTTTCCGATTCAGCAGGTAAATCGATATTTTCGGCGTTTTTCTGTGTCGCTTCTCCGTCCGTTTCCGGTATGTCAGCCGCTTCGGTATCGGACTCCACGGATGGCATATCCGCCGGCTTCTGCCCGGCCGGTTCGTCCTCTATCGGCAGATCAACTACTTCTGGTTCCGTTTCTTCCGGTCCGGTAGCGGGTATATCCTGCT
>Ga0129311_1001986_pt1 | contig 13269 bp, 15 predicted proteins | sample Go1ome_FD_94435 | JGI IMG/M metagenome (GOLD analysis project Ga0129311, IMG submission 94435) | Western lowland gorrila individual fecal microbial communities from Wisconsin, USA - Go1022B metagenome | ecosystem: Host-associated > Mammals > Digestive system > Large intestine > Fecal | place... | reverse complement strand
GGACCTTTCTTTGCCTGTCCAAGATGCATCACCGTACCCTTTGAGGTTGGTATAAAAAGACTGGTGCCCTCCAGTGTAAATGAGCATATTTCACTTCTCATTTTTTCACTAATTTTCTTTGGGCTGATTCTTTACTTCTCTCTTCGACCAGGAAAAATCCTGGTATGGATTGGTAAAATTTTAAATCCGATATTTATCATAGTTCTGGGAATTCTTGTTATTACCGCACTGGTGCACCCTGCCGGTAGTATCAGTTCCTTTACCCCACTCAGCAGTTACCAGGGGGGTGCTCTGAGTCAGGGAGTGCTGGATGGATATAACACAATGGATACGCTGGCAGGTCTCGCTTTCGGCATCATTGTTGTAGATGTAATTAAGAAATTGAGAATTGAAAAAGACGATGATGTAGCAAAGTCAACCGTAAAGGCTGGTCTCTTCTCCTGCCTCTTTATGGCTTTAATTTATATTCTGGTTGCACTGGCTGGAGCTACTTCCAGAGGCTATGCAGCAGAAAGCGACAATGGTGGCGCCGTTCTATACAGCATAGCCAATCATTATTTCCCATCCTTTGGACCTATTCTTCTTGCAGCCATTGTATTCTTTGCCTGCTTGAAAACTATTATCGGACTTGTTACTTCCTGTGCCACAACATTTTCTGAAATGTTTCCAAAGTTCCTGTCCTATAACAAATGGGTTGTGCTTTTCTCTAGCATCACATTTGCCATTGCAAACGTTGGCCTTACATCCATTATTCAAATTTCACTGCCAGTTCTCATGATGCTTTATCCACTGGCTATTACTTTGACTTTACTGACTTTAGGTTCACGTATCTTTGGTCATCATCAGGAAATTGGCATTCCTGTAATGACCAGTGTATTTATCAGCTCGATTTTTGATTTAATCCGAGCACTACCCGCCTCCTGGATTTCTGCAATACATGCAGAAAGAATGATTCAGTTTCTTGAAGCCTATCTTCCTTTTTATAAGATAGGTTTCGGCTGGATCTGCCCAGCGGCCTTAGGCTTACTCATTGGATTTTCTATTCTTCTCGTGCAGAAAGTAAGTCAAAAATCTCTGAAGGTTTCTCACAAAGGTGGCATGCCCCAGCGTCCATTAGCTCGCTGAGAGAACCGTAACCATAGGTTACACCAATGGATTTCAGGCCCGTTTCAGCTGCTCCCAGCATGTCATACTTTGTATCACCAATCATGACTGCATCCACTTTTTGAAAATGGAATTTGTCCATGGCACGCCGGATCAGTCTCGCCTTGTCTGAAGAAGGATCCATTAAATCTGGACTGATTACTCCTTCAAAATAGGAATCCAAGTGAAACTTTGCAAGAATTCGAACTACAAAATTCTCAGGTTTTGAGGTCACCACAATTAGCTGGTGACCTCTTTCTTTTAATTTAGAAAGCACTTCCTCCATGCCATCATATACTTTGGCGTGAAAAAGGTTACCGCCATTATAAACTTCTCGATAGAGTCCCACTGCACGAGACGCATCTTCCTCTGAAAGACCATAAAAAGTTGTAAAAGAATACATAAGAGATGGACCAACGAATCGACGCAGGTTTTCCAGAGACTCCTTTTCAAATCCAAAATGATTCAATGCATACTGAGCAGATTCCATGATTCCTTCTCCGGAATCCATGATGGTTCCGTCCAGGTCAAATAATATTGTTTTCATCTTTTTCCTCCTGATAATTTTGCGCAGATCATTTGCAAAACTGACTAAAATATCACTATTTTTATATTTTCGGAAACTAAAATATTTTGCAGAATTTTCTTATAAAAATTTTATCGTAATTTCTAAAATAGCATATCACATTTGCTGTTTTATTTGCCAAAAAAGCCTAATTGGGTGGGGATTTTTCGACCTTGCAAAAAGGGGTAGAAATCGATTCATATTATTACTATCAAAAGCTGAAAATTATCACTATTTATTAGGGTTTTGCCTTGAATTTAACGTACTTTTAGGACTATAATATTTTTTAGTGTAATAATGAATTTGTAGGAGGAAAAATTAATGTTTGGATTTGGAGATATGATTCAGACACTGAAAGCGAATCATAAGACAATCGTACTTACTGAAGGCTCTGATCCAAGAATTCTGGAAGCTTCTTCCCGTCTTCTTGCTTCAAACTTCTTAAAGCCAATCCTGATCGGGAAGGAAGAAGAAATTTATCAGGTTTCTGAGGATGCAGGATTCAATATTCGTGGTGCAAAGATCATCGATCCTGAGACTTTTGAAGATATGGATAAGATGGTTGACGAGTTTGTTGAACTTAGAAAGAGCAAGGGCATCAACCGTGATGACGCTCGTGAAATTCTCAGCCACGCAAACTATTTCGGAACAATGCTGGTAAAGATGGGATATGCAGATTGCCTTCTTGGTGGTGCTACATACTCAACTGCTGATACAGTTCGTCCAGCTCTCCAGCTTATTAAGACAAAGCCAGGCAACTCTATCGTTTCATCTTGCTTCATCCTGGTTCGTCCATCCGCAACTGGTGACAACGAAGTTCTTGCAATGGGTGACTGTGGTATCAACATCAACCCATCTGAAGATAACTTAGTAGAAATCGCTGAAGAAACAATGAGGTGTGCTCGTCTCTTCGGTGTTGATCCGAAGGTTGCATTCCTTTCATTCTCAACAAAGGGTTCTGCAAAGGACGCATCTGTTGATAAGATGAGAAATGCTGCTGAAAAGACAAAGCTTAGAAATCCTGATGTTCCAATCGATGGCGAACTTCAGTTCGATGCAGCTGTATCTCCATCTGTTGCTAAAAAGAAGGCACCTGGTTCAGAGGTTGGTGGACATGCTAACACATTCATCTTCCCTGACATCAATGCTGGTAACCTTGGCTACAAGATTGCTCAGCGTATGGGTAACTTCGAAGCTTACGGTCCTATCCTTCTTGGACTTAACGCTCCAATCAACGACCTGTCCAGAGGATGTACTGCGATTGAAGTTTATTCAATGGCTATCATCACAGCTTGCTTCGCTTGCCTGTCTAACTAAGAGCATATTATTTGCATGACTTGCAAATGGAATTTGCGAAAAACCTTATAAGAATTCAAGGGTACTTTGAAAATTCAGAGTACCCTTTTTTCGTGCACTTTTTCTTGACTCGCTCTGGCTTAAAAGGGTATATGACAATTAGTTAATCCATTCATTTAAATAGGCAGTTAAAAAGGAAGGCCTCATCAATTTTGACCGGAATACCATTACCATCATAAAGTAAGCAAGCAGATTAAAACTCCAAAGCATCAAAAAAAGGCGCCCCTTCGGTCGCCCTTTTCTTTCCCAGCACTTTGCCTTTTCCACTTTATTCTGGATAAACAAATCTCTTATGATTTACCAGATCTTCCTTATACTTCTTTGCGTAGCACTTTGTCTCCATCAGATTCTGATCCAGATAGTTACCACATTCCTCAGGCTTAGCACCAGGAATTTCACCCTCAAAGTCTAAAATGAAATCACAAAGATCAATGACCAGATCATAGACATCCTCTGACTTCAGCTGACCAAACATTACCAGGTAAAAACCTGTACGGCAGCCCATAGGTCCAAAGTACACAATATCGTCCTTACGTGCTGAATTACGAAGGTATGTAGCGCCCAGATGCTCCAGAGTGTGCATACCTGCTGTATCCATAACTGGTTCACGATTTGGTGTTGTAAAACGCATATCAAATGTTGTTACAGTCACATCATTCTTTGTGTCATATCTAGACACATATAAACCAGGATATAAGTTAATATGATTTACTGAAAAACTTGCAATCTTATCCATCTTTCCTCCCTGGCAAATGAGTTTTGCAAATCTCATTTGCAATATACTAATTTTCTACCTGATGGGTATTATACTATACATTCATTCCATTTAGTACTATACATTCATTCTATTCAGCCAGGCCTGGCTTCTCTTAAATTCCTCCAGAAGTTTGCCATCCAGGAGCTGTGTGATCTGATCTGCATATTTAATGTTGGCGATGGCAATAGCCGCCTGTAAGGCGATAGCCTGCACCATCTGTTCTTCCGCCTGACCAAAGATTCAAAAACATATAATAGGTTCCAATCCCAACTGTAATAATAAGCAGGATATTCCGTACAAAACTAATTTTATTTCTTAACAATATCTAATCCTCTTTTCTTTTATTTTCCCAATTAAACTCTATTCCTAAACTTATAAAAACTAAATAAAAAACTTCAAAAGCAAAAATACAATGAGCCCAATCTGAACTAGTAAAAGCAGGGGCACTGTAATATAAAATTTTGGCTTCTGGGTCTTATGATGGAATACAAGCATTCCCAGTAGGGCACCCAGGGCTGTGAAGGGAACAGCAAACCATATTAAGGTAGCCTCTGGAATTCTCCAGGCGTGATTTATGGCTTTTCTCTTATCAATACCATAGGTAATAAAGGCAATCAAATTCAAAACAAAGCCAAGAATTAAAACGATTTTCAACATTTTTATTTTCCTTTTCTATATTCCTTTTTATTAAGCACGGCTTCTTTACAACAGCTATTGTTTGTATGCTCACCGGTCTTTTCAATGGCAACACCTTGCCAGAAATTTTTGACCACCCAACTTTAACTCTCTTCTCCATCCTGGCCGGTGGTGCTGTTCTCATCATTGAAAGTATTTTCCGTGACACATATTTCCAGATAAGTTTGAACCAGAAGATTTTCACAGTTCTCTTCCTCATTCTTGGCGCTTTCGAACTCTTCGACACCATCCGTGAATATTAAGCTACAACATGTTGGGAAAATGGTATGGTCACATTTGAACATACCAGCAAAATCATCGTAGCCTCATTTTTAGTCTTGCTTGCTCTTAGATCCGCAATTAAAGTACTGGTAGATTTGAAGAAGGACGCTGAATGAAAATTTAAATTTAAAATCCGCTCGTGCTGCCAAGGATATGTCCCAGCAGGCACAGGCTGATGCCGTAGGTGTTTCCCGTCAGACCATCAATGCCATTGAAAAAGGCGACTACAACCCTACCATCAAACTTTGCATTGCAATTTGTAAAGCCTTGGATAAGACTCTGGATGAACTCTTCTGGGAGTAAACTCTAAGTTTCCACCAAAGGAAGCATGGGCAGTTCATTTGCCGGACTAGCATTTACTCGCATTTCTCCACATATTAAATTGCATTTTTCCAATAAATATTATATCCTCATTCTATTAGTGAACGTTATTGTAATTATTAGGGAGGGAATATTACATGAAATGTCCAAGTTGTGGAAGTGAAATTCCAGAAGGTTCCAAAGAGTGTTTTGTATGTGGTGAAATTTTAGGCGCTACTCAGTCTGAAACATATAACAAGATGTATTCAACACCTGCGGCCAGCGCATCCAATGATATTTCCAGAGATGTAGTCACCGTGAAGAAAAGTTCCCGTGCCAATGCCATTATAGGTATTCTGATTGCTCTGGTCTGCATCGCAGTTGCTTTCTTCTATGTTTCATCCAAGGGTATTTTTACAGATCACAGTGGCACATACGATTCAAACAACTTACGTGAAGCAATTACCAACTACATGGATGCCCAGTTCGCTGGTCAGCCAGGCTACAGTTCTAACCAGATAAACGCTGGCGCTTCTCTGGTGGTTGATAAGGATAAATACACACTTACCATCAAGATGTATTATGGCGGTGAGGAAACATCCAACGAGACAGTAACAGGTACCATCCATTTCTGGGGAGATGCCGGTTACATTACCTACGACAATCAGGGTAATGATAAGTACCAGATGAAGTACGACAAGGATACACAGACCATTCATTTCCCACTGAACGATAAAGCTAAGAAAGAATTCAGTGTGGAATATCTGGAATTTATTAAATCAAATTAGTAAGATCTATATGACCTTTCCCATAGGGAAATAAAGCAAAGAAGGCAGTGCATGCAAATGTACTGCCCTCTTTGTTTTACACTTCTCTACACCAAAGACCTCTTAAAGCCTTAGTCCATATTCTTTGTTTCTGTTTTACGAATTCTTCGGAAGTCATTGGCCTTACGTTCTTCATAATCTGCAAGGCAGGCATCCATGGCGTAAATCAGGCAAGTCACAACATTATTGCCATTAGTGTCATTCTGACAGGTATGGGCGCAGACGGCGCTGTAGGCACGCTCCGAATGCGTAAGAACGGTGCTTGTACCATTGGCCGGGACGAAGCTTCCTCCTCTTCAAGTAAAAAACAAACGCTCCCTAACCGAAGTCAGGAAGCGTCGAATTATCATAAAAATAGTACTCTAAATGTTACCCCTTGATTTGGAATATTCTCCACCGAAATTTCTCCATGATGCAGATCCACAATTGTTTTGGCTATGGCAAGTCCCAGACCAAAGCTATCAGCATCTGCATGTCGGGAATCATCCGCTTTATAGAATCGCTCAAATATATGAGGCAGATCCTCTTCCGATATTTCCGGTCCTGTATTATGTACGGATAAGATTGCATGACGTTTTTCTTTGGCCAGACTGATGGTCACTTCTCCTGGATTTCCAGCATGCTTAATTGCATTATCAATTAGAATAACAATCAGTTGTTTTATTTCATCTGGGTTGGCTTTGGTATAAATATCCTCTTCAATCTCTTCCTCAAAGCTGACATTTTTTTCATAAGCTACACTCTCATAGGACAAAGACACTTCCGTGGTAAGGTCCGAAAGATTCACTCTCTTCATTTCAATTGCCTTATCTTTTTCTTCCAGATAGGAAAGATGAAGGAGTCTATGAATCAATTTATCCATACGATCAGACTCAGACTGAATATTCTGTAAATATCTGTTATCCAGATTCTTATCCAGCAAGGCCTCCGCATTGATCTTAATGGCAGCAAGAGGAGTTTTTAATTCATGACTAGCATTGGACACGAACTGTTTTTCTCGATTCAGCTCTTCTACTGCTGGTTCTGTAATGAAGTTAGAAAGGAAATAACTTACTACAAAAATCATAGCCAGGCCCAGAACAACCAAAATGATAATGCCTATGGTACGTCCTGGTCTAATGTACTCTGCAGTATCAACAAATACTACTTGTTGAATCCCATTTGTACTCCGGTCCACCACATAGATGTAGGAATCATAGCGATAATCTTCTGGTACCTTTTCTTCATGTTCCAGAATTTTCCGAGCAATTCGTTCCACTGCTTCCCCATCCACATTTTCTTCGGTAGACTCAATATCCAGCAGCTGGTTATTCTCATCCAGCCTTGCCAGATATACCGAATAATTCTTATTGGATATACGATCTGGTCGGTTAATATGTCCATTGTCAGAAATAATGGTAACAATCTGCAGGGTATCATACTCATTCCAATGACCTGTATGTACCATATAAAAGGAAAAGAGAATAATAAAAACTGCAATCAGAAGCAACATGGTCACCAATATGAATTTTGCTCTTAACTTCTTTACCATTCTTTACTTCTCCAGGGAATAGCCCACATTTTTGGTGGTAACTATCTTACAGCTTGCATTTACAAATTTCATTTTTTTACGAATGAAGGAAACATACACTTCCAGATTGTTATAATCCGGTTCTCCCAATGGTCCCCATACCTTAAAGATCAGGGATTCCTTTGTTAAAATCTTTCCCTGATTCAACATAAGATATTCCAGTAACTGATATTCTTTATTTCCTAATTTTACATTCTTTTCAGGACCTGCCAGTGTCTGTGCAGATCGTGACAATCTCACATTTCCACAAATTAGAGATTCACTTTCTTCCTGACCTGTCTGTCTGGTTCTCACACGAATGCGCGCCAAGAGTTCATCTGCATCAAAGGGTTTTGTTATATAGTCATCTGCACCACTATCCAGCCCCTGAATTTTATCGCTAACCTGGGAAAGGGCAGTGAGAAGGATAATCGGTGTTTTGATTCCTTCTGCTCGAACTCTCTTTAGAATTTCCAGTCCATTCATCCCTGGCAGCATAATGTCCAGGAGAATCAGATCATAAATATCACTCAGGATATCTATGTAACCCTTCTGTCCCTCATAGGCTAAATCCACCACATAACCAGCACGATTCAGTACGGATTCAATACCATCTGCCAATTGTTTTTCATCTTCAACAACTAAGATTCTCATTTCACTTCCCCCAAAAGCTATCTCAGAGAAACTCCCAAAGTATCTCCCATTTTCACAGGACTTTCCTGTCCTGACATGGAGGCTCTAAGAATATTCTCCCGGATTTTTACCTTATCCTTCTGTAAGAGAAGAATAATGGTGGAGCCACCATATTCAAAATGTCCTTTTTCCTGGCCGCGCAGTACATTTGCCGGGCCTTCCTCATCATTTACAATCTTTCCCACCAAAAGGGCACCCACTTCCATCTGGACAGCTGTGCCAAACTTTTCTGTTTTGATCAGGCTATATTCCCTGGCATTCTCTGTGAATACCGGTACTTCCTGCAGGGCAATTGGCCTTACCGTATGAAGCACCCCTGCAATTTTTCGATTCTTAGATTTTCTACCAGATTCGAAATAGGCGTATCTGTGATAATTATCCACGCACAGGCGGAAAACAAGAGCGTATCCGCCTTCATACTGCTCCGCCAACTTTTCACTGTGAAGGAGGCTGGCAATGGAATAAGAAGATTGCTTAACTGGAAGCACAAGACCGTCTCGAATTGGATAGACTTTAAGCAGTCCGTCGCATGGAGAGGAAAGGGTACTTTTGTCCTCTGGAAATACTCGTTTTCCCTCCAGCACATGTCTGCAGAAGAACTCATTAAAGCAAGAGAAATCCACCATCTGATAGTCCCTTGTATCCATGCCACTACTTTTGATAAATGGTTTAATCAGAAGTCTGGATGCCCTGCTATCCAGAAAGCGTCCACTGACAACAGAAAGGCCCGGACGTGTTAATAGTTTTAAGACCATTCTTCCTGGAATAGTCTTATAAAGAAAATGTAAGGTATCCATATAATCTCCCAATTTTTTCCGCCTATAATCCGGCTATAGTATACCGCAAAGAGCCTTCCTTTGCCTTATCTATGGAAAAAGCGGATGGCAAGAAGTCCAAACTCCACAGCCCCAATTCCAATCATAATTAATACAACCTTTGTACTTGGTTTTCTCAATTTAAATCTTGTGACAAATAGGATTGCCAGCACCAGTAACATAGCGAAATACAGCATGCTAAGATCCACTTTTGTAAAGTAATCAATAATTAAAATCATAGGCATAACCAAAGCTGCTGCTGTAACAGGAAGTCCTGTATAACATTCACTGCCATAGATTTCTTTTTCCTTGGCACGTTCCTCTTCTGTGGAATTAAAATAAGCAAGTCTCACCAGGGCAGCCAGTACATAAAGAAGAGCAATTGCTTTCAGAATAATTGGATACCATTCCAGTTTGCCTGAAATCTCAGAACGAACGATTACATCTGTGTAACGTACACTCTTTCTCAGCATCTCAATACCCAGACAGGCTGGTAAGACACCAAAAGCAAGTAAATCTGCCAGAGAATCAATCTGTACACCAAATTTCTTTTCCAGGTTTGAACGATTTGCTTTTGTACGGGCAACCTTTCCATCAAAGGCATCACAGAATCCACTAACCAACAAACAGAACATACCAATAAATGGATGGCCCTCTCCCTGGGTTGTAATAATAATGCCAAACATGGCTGACATCATAGACATATACGTTAATACTACTGTGTAATCAAAAACTCCAATCATGCTAGTCTCCTCTTTCTAACCATTGTTTTTTGTATTTATTTGATTATTTATTTGTATATTTTCTTGATTTTTTTTTCGATTAATTTGATTCCTTTTTCGAATCTGCAGACAGATATAGGCTGTCAGGGTAAGTAACATGGAAATCAGTACGCAGATATAGAAGGATATTCCTCTACTAATTAGTTCCAGATGAAAAGCTTCTTCCTTGTACATAATCTGAGAAAAACCATTAAGCATCAGGTAATCACTGACACCCATGGCTCCTGGAATTGGTATGCTGTTCGCGCCTACCGCCACCAGAATTTGTAAAGGAATCAGATTCACCGCAACCGCCTTCTCTCCAAAGACTGCCATATAAACGCAAAAGGTAACCATAATTTGAGAAAAGCGCTGCAACATGTTCCACATAAGAAGTTTCAAAAGTCCCTTCCGTTTACCATTCATGGCACGGGTACATTCTTCATAATCCCTTCTCATTCTTGCCAGTTTCCTTTTCCTCTTATCCAGACGATGCACCAAATGAATCTTATGCAAAAACACCAGTAGATTCAAAAACCATGCAAATAACTTTTTCCCTCTCCGAAGCAGAAGCAGGAAAAAGAATGTCAAAAACAGAAGTATGGTAAATCCAATCAGGATTAGCACCTTGGATATCAGTGACATATCACAGAAGAGCGGGAAACCTGCTATCAATCCCAAGACGCCAAATAGGAAAAGAGTGACGGTATACATGACCAGATTCATGATAAGAGCAGCTGTGGTACTTCCTGCCGATATGCCGTCCTGCATCATGAAAAAGGCACTTGCTGGCTGACCACCAGAAGCAGATGGTGTAATGGCTGAAAAATAAATATCAGCCGTACTATAAATCATGCCCTGGTGAAATTTTCTTGGACTACCAATTGTCTTTAATATACTTTGAATGGCGATTCCTTCGAAAATAATAAAACCTGCCATGGCGAGAAAGGCCAATGTCATCCAGGAAAGGCTGGCTCCCTTAAGCATTTTAAACAAGGTGGCAAAGGACAAGGTCTTACTCTGGGAGTCAATGGCTTTTATAGTAAGAAAGGCAATCAGCAGCGACAAAAAAGCCCATATCAATTTTTTATATTTTTTCAAAACGAAACCTCTTTCTAATTCACTGCATGGCATTATAGCAAGGTAACCTTAAATAAACGTTGAATATTTATGGACAGTTCATTTGCAAATAAAAAAACACTTCCATAGCTTAACTAGGGAAGTGTTTCTTGAATCTGATTATTAAATTGCCTTACTGACAATTAGAAATCTTAGTAAAGCTTAGCACCAGCTGGGATGTGGTTATCAACCATAAGAAGGTGATGTTCTTCTGGCTCATAGAATGCATGGATACCAGAAAGGATTGTACGATCTGTGCCTGTACCATCATCTAATGTGAACTGAAGGAGCTTCTTAGACTTTGAAACTGTCTGACAAGCCTTTACCTTAACAGCTCTGAAATCAGATTTCGAGAATGTATCGAAGTCAACTTTCTCTTCGAAGAGAGGCTCAACAGCAACATGGCTGAAATCAATCTGGCTGTTTGGTGTGAAGAATCCTGACTTCTCTTCTGCATCTGCAGACTTCTCAACCTTGTCCAGAGGCTTCAGTGTCGGGTAATCGTAGGTTTAAACATAAGTTGTCCTGGTTGTAGGTTTCAGGTCGTATCTCTGTTTAATATACGAATCGTATACCTCGTTGACTGTAACACGCTCTGCTCTCTAGGGATCCAGTCCATCCTCCAGATTGCGTCTGATCTGCTGCTCCTTCTTTCGAAGTTCCACGAGATCTTTTCCGTAGACGGTGTGACGCTTTCTGTTTCTGTCAGTGTGAGAATAAGAGTAGCGTCCGTCTGCCCGTTGACACTCACCGCTTCTGAGCGCATAGCCGCGGGAGTCCTTCCTGCTCTGTGCCAATCTGTTTACCTCCTTTTGGAGAGGCACAGTTTTCTTAGGGTCTGGTCTTATAAAGGAGCTCAAGTGCTTCCTTAAAGACCTGTGCTTGGATGAGATTCATCTTTTTACAGTAGGCAAAAAGCCTGTCACGTTCTGCCTCGGTGACTCTGAAGCCAACCTTGATATGCTTCTTATCCTCTACCGGTGGTCTTCCAACTTTTGCCATAACCTGCTCCTTTTTTTGAATCTATGCCCCCATTATAGTTTATGCCCCACAAAAATATAATTTTTTTTGAAAGCTGTGCATCTTATTTTCATTCCATACCGTTCCATTAAATGTCTCTGAAGTTCTCCATATACTCGTCGATGATATCTGTATTAACCAGAACGATCCTCCTGATGCGGTAAATTGCCTTCGCTTCCTTGTCAAGTTCGGTAAATGCATGGATTCCCATGGAGTACATCGCTGCGCCTTCTTCATACTTTACGAACTTCTTCTTGCCGTTCGTAAAAAGGCTTTCCATATTCTCATATTCTTTTCTCTTATATCCCATGATCTAACCCTCCTGTATGGTTTCCCTGAAGAAAGCAATCGTCTTGCCTTCCAGCTTTTTTCTTATTTTCGATACGATATTCAGAATCGTCTGATACGCCTTGTCTTCCTCCTCCGCGATCTCTACGAGCTTTCTCCCGTCATGTAGATAACTGTAGGTGATCTTGAATTCTGCCAGGGGAAGTGCTTTGAGGCTTGTATCAAAGACCTCATATTCCCTGCGCATCATATGGATCGTCAGGATGTCCCGCTTATGCTTCTCAGGATCATCGGTCTCCTTCAGAATATTCCCGGAGAGCACTCCTCGATAGCATTGCGGATCATGATATGCTCGATCGCTTTTGCAGCTGTCGGATCGCTTCGATGACTGGTCTGGATCCTCACGCCCAGATCGTCATCATTTTTCTTCCGTCTGTTGTACTCAACCTCGAAAAAGATCCTCTTGAACAGCCCTGTTTCGTAGCAATCCACCAACTGTGGAAAGATACTGTAGTTCTTGTAGATCAGTCGGAAGCGTTCGCGGGGAGTTGCTTTCCCGTAGCTTTCCACCAACTTATCTTCTGTAATGCACATGTTCGCACCTCCATGAAATTGATTGGAGGTTAAGCTTGCCGGCTTGCGTCACCTCTTGCTTACACATGCAATTCTACGGAAAAGGATGTAAAAAGTCGTTCCACAGGATTTCGAACTTTCGGTTTGAAAATATCGAACATAAAAAAAATAAGTGCAGATGTCAGAGTTAATCACTCTCTAACAACTACACTTTTATGGTACTAAAAGCGCCGTATTTCTACGACGCTTTTGTCTTGCTCGGAAGATATCGAGCAAGGGAACGCTATTCAATTATTTGTTGTACTTTTTCTTTCTGCTAACAACCGTTGTACCGATGGCTGCACCACCGCTGACGAATAACAGAGCAATCCACAAAGCAATGTTACATGTTTGATAGTCACGATATTATATCTGTACGGCTTGTATTTCTGTATTCGCTCGGTGTAACTTTGTATCGTTCCTTAAATACCCGATTGAATGTTCTCTGACTTTCAAATCCGCTATCATAGCATATATTTGTAATGGCATCACTGGTATTTTCCAAGC
>Ga0129311_1001985_pt1 | contig 13269 bp, 10 predicted proteins | sample Go1ome_FD_94435 | JGI IMG/M metagenome (GOLD analysis project Ga0129311, IMG submission 94435) | Western lowland gorrila individual fecal microbial communities from Wisconsin, USA - Go1022B metagenome | ecosystem: Host-associated > Mammals > Digestive system > Large intestine > Fecal | place... | reverse complement strand
TGTAGAGTGGGCCTTTGAGGCCTATCTGCGAGGGAAATCCGGCGTCCGCACCTTGGAGCGGAACACCAGCGGCAAAGTGGTGTCGGAGACCTGGTTATCCGAGCCGGTGCCGGGGAATAATGTCATGCTGACGGTGGACATTGACCTCCAAGGCGCGGTGGAGAATATTCTGGCCGATTCCCTGAAAAAGCTGGAAAGTAAGGAGGTCCGCGGCGCGGCCTGCGTGGTGCTGGACGTGAACAACGCCGATGTACTGGCTGCCGCCTCTTATCCCACCTACGATCTGGCTAACATGGGCAAAAATTGGAACGAATTGAGCACGGACCCCCTGGAACCGCTGATGAACCGGGCGTTCCAGGGCTTGTACCCGCCGGGCTCTACCTTTAAGATGATCACCGCCATCGCCGGATTGGAGGAGGGGCTGATCACCCCCAGTACCACCCTGCTGGACAAAGGCGTATACACCTATTATAAAAGCCCCCAGCCCAAGTGCTGGATCTACCGCCAGCACGGCGGCACCCACGGTGTGGTCAACGTGACCAAGGCCATCGAGGTGTCCTGCAACTACTTCTTCTATGATCTGGGCCGCCGCTTAGGCATTGACCTGCTGGACGACTACGCCAGCCGCTTCGGCCTGGGCCAGACCACCGGTCTGGAGCTGGGAGAGAAGGCCGGCACCTTGGCCGGGCCCGCCTTTACCGAATCCCGGGGCGGCACCTGGTATGAGGGCAGCACCCTGTCTGTGGCCATCGGCCAGGAGAGCACCCAGGTGACCCCCATCCAGCTGGCGAACTACATCGCCACCCTGGTCAACGGCGGCACCCGCCGGGCCACCCACCTGCTGAAGGAGGTCAAATCCGGCGATCTCTCCAAGACGGTGTACGACTATGAGCCGAAGGTCCTCAGCACCATCGAGATCCAGGACAAGAACCTGCAGGCCGTCAAGGCCGGTCTGCTGGCCCTGACCACCGAGGGGTCCGTGAAGCGGGCCTTCCAGGACCTGGGGGTCCAGGTGGGTGCCAAGACCGGCTCCGCCCAGGTCAGCGCCAAGACCAATTCCAACGCCGTGTTCGTCTGCTTCGCCCCCTTCGACGACCCCCAGATCGCCGTCGCCCTGGTGGTGGAGCGGGGCGGCAGCGGCTCCGATCTGGGCAGCATGGCGGCGGAGATCCTGTCCTACTACTTCAACCACCAGGAGACCGCCGAAACGCCCACCCGGGAGAATACCCTGGTGCAATGACCCGGGAATTCGCCCAGCCCCTTGACGGACGGGGCGAAAGTGGGTAGACTGAACAAGAAGAAAGGGCTTGCTGCGGCAAAAGACCTTCGGGCCTTTTCGTAGGGGCGGCTATCAGCCGCCCGCACGAGGGCCGGGTGTTTTACTGCGGCAGGCCGGCAAGGAGTGTCAATTATGTCTGAAAACTGCACCCACGATTGTTCCAGCTGCGGCTCCGATTGCAGCGCACGGGATATGCGGGTCCCCGCCAACAGCAAGTCCAGCATTGGCCGCGTGATCGCCGTGGTCAGCGGCAAGGGCGGCGTGGGCAAGAGCACCGTCACCGCCTCTCTGGCTGTGGCCATGGCCCGGAAGGGCCGCAAGGTGGCCGTTCTGGACGCGGATATTACCGGCCCCTCCATCCCCACCGCCTTCGGTCTGCATGAGCGGGCCACCGGCGACGACACGGGCATCGACCCCGCCGTCACCCCCGGCGGCATCAAGGTCATGTCCCTGAACCTGCTCACCGCCAACGAGACCGACCCTGTGGTCTGGCGCGGCCCGGTGATCGCCGGGGTGGTCACCCAGTTCTGGCAGGACGTGGTGTGGGGCGACGTGGACTATATGTTCGTGGATATGCCTCCCGGAACGGGCGACGTGCCCCTGACCGTGTTCCAGTCTCTGCCCATCGACGGGATCATCGTGGTCACCTCCCCCCAGGACCTGGTGTCCATGATCGTCACCAAGGCGGTGAACATGGCCCGGATGATGAACATCCCCGTCCTGGGTCTGGTGGAGAATTACAGCTACTTCCAGTGCCCCGACTGCGGCCATAAGCACGCCATCTTCGGCGAGAGCCACCTGGAGCAGGTGGCCAAGGACCTGGAGGTCCCCATCCTGGCCCAGCTCCCCATGGACCCCGCCCTGGCCGCCGCCTTCGACTCCGGCAAGCTGGAGGACGTGAAGGAGAATTACCTGGAGCCTGTGGCCCAGCGGCTGGACGGCTAAAAACAGAGCTTGCGAACAAAAAACGGGAGAAGCCGCAATCGCCGCGGCTTCTCCCGTTTTTTTATTTGTGGGTTCAAGGCACAAAGGGGGTAGGGGCCGATGTCCCCATCGGCCCCTACGGGAGCACCCACGTGAGAATCCGTAGGGGCGGCTATCAGCCGCCCGCACGATACCCACCGGAGCACCGGCGGGCGGATGGTATCCGCCCCTACATTTTCTGAACAAATTTGTGTGAAAATTCGCAAATTTTCCAATCAAATCTCAATTTCCAACCACTTTGCCAGCTCCGACAGGTCCGGCGCGATATGCACCGGCTGGAAGGGGGCAAAGTCCTCCGCCGGGGTGGTGCCGTTGAGGACGGCGCAGAAGGGGCAGCCGGCGTTTTGGGCGGCTCCGGCGTCCAGAACGGTGTCTCCGCAGAACAGCAGCTGCTCCGGGGCCGCGCCCAGGCGGTCCAGGGCCAGATGAAGCCCGGCGGGGTCGGGCTTGGGCTTGGCCACCAGCTCGCCGCCGACGATCAGGGCCAGGTCGTCCTCCACCCCCCAGCGGCGGGCGATCTGCTCAATGACGTCCCCCTTCTTGGTGCTGACGATGCCCGCCGGCACCCCCGCCCGGCGCAGCCCCCGCAGCAGGGCAATGGCCCCGGGGAAGGGGACCGCCTCCTCCGCCTGCCGCTGGTGGGCCACCGCCACAAACAGGGGCCGGAAGGCCCGCACCCGCTCCGGGTCCGTGTCGCCGGTGAGCAGGGTGTAGGCGTCCTCCAGCTTATAGCCGATGGTCCTCCGCACCGCCTCCCGGGAGGGGGCGGGCCAGCCCAGCTGGGTCAGGCCGTGGACAAAGCCGGCCTCGATGGCGTCGGTGCAGTCGCCCAGCGTATAGTCAAAGTCAAAGCAAACGGCGGCATAGGGTCTCATGGCTGTGGTCTCCTTTTCACACAGGTAAGCAGTGCCCGGCCCCGCAGGGGCGGAAGCACAAAAAATTCTTATTTAGTATAGCACCCCGCCCCGGCCTTGGCAAGGGTTCAGGTCCGGCCGTGGAGCCGCTTCGGCTCCCCCAGCAGCCGGGCCGCCCCGTAGCGCAGACAGCGCTGGAGCCGCCGCTCCCCCCGGAGAATGGTCCGGGACACGGTGGACCGGTCCACCCCCAGAATTTCGGCGATTTCCCGCATATTCAGGTCCTGGGCGTAATACATCAGCAGGGTCTGGCGCTGGCGGTCGGTAAGCTCCTCCCGCAGGGCCAGGCGCAGGTTGCGCTTCAGCTGGTCCACCTCCCGGCCGTTGTCCTCCGCGATGGACCGGAGATAGGCCTGCATGGCGGCCACGGTCTCCCGGTCGCGCCTAAAGCGTATATCGGTCATTGCGGTGATACCCCCTGTCGTAATAGCGTTCGGTGAGCACGGCCAGCTCCCGGGCCTCCCGGTGCATGGTGGCCAGCAGATGGATGCGCTCCTCCAGCGTCTGGCGCTGGCCCCGGCTCTTGGTCCGGGCCAGCTGCTGGGTCAGCTCCGCGATGCGTCCCGCCAGCGCCGCTTCCTGGGCGCGGTACTCTACGGATAGCTCCAATAACGTCATTCCGCTCTCTCGTCCTCCTTGGTGCTCCGGCCGCTGCAAAAAAGTTTGGGGCCGGAAAAATTTTTTTCATTTTTTACTTGACATTTCCCCCACGTTTGATTATAATAGCCATTGCTGTTGGACGACAGCCGCACTGATTCGCTGGTGTAGCTCAGCCGGTAGAGCAGCTGATTTGTAATCAGCAGGTCGGGGGTTCGAATCCGTCCACCAGCTCCAAGTGAATATGGAGGAGTTCCAGAGTGGCCAAATGGGGCAGACTGTAAATCTGTTGCGTAATGCTTCGGTGGTTCGAATCCACCCTCCTCCACCAACTCGCCGCAAGCTCGCTTGCGGCGAGTTTTTTATTCTTTTTTCCGGTTTTTCGCCCTACGGGGGCGAAAAACCAAAGCCGCACCTGCGCCGCTGTCGTTCCAACGATTATAGAACAGATGTTCTATTTATGCTCTTAGCATACTCCCTTTTCTCCCCGGTGTCAACTCCCAAAATTTCAGTTTTCAGAGGGGAATGTCCGGATTATGGGACTTTTGTGGGGGAGAGGGCGGGAGTTCTGCCCCGCCGCCCTGTGAAATTCTACACGATGGGGCGGTTTTTCTGCCCGTTTGCCCTAGCCTGGAAGGCGATTCTATGGTAGGATAGAACCAGGAAAGCTTCAGCAAAATCAGAGAGGAGGCGCACTATGAATCGGAAACGGAACCTTCCCCTGCTTCTGACCGCAGTGATTGTGGTGCTGGCCATCGCAGTGGCGACGGCGCGGTTTACCGCCCCGGGCCACGGAACGTTTTCCGTCCGGGTGACGGACCCGGCGGGGGAGGCGGTGGCCTATGCGGAGCTGTATCTGTACTGCTTCCAGACCGGGAACATCGAAAAGACCTTCTCCAGCGACCGGGAGGGGCGGGGCTCCGTCACCTACCGGCCCGCCTTTTCCCGGGCGGAGCTGGACGACCCGGCGTGGGCCTATCGGGATTTTCTGCTCTACGCCCGGAAGGACGGCTGCCTCCCCGCCGCCTATCACCTGACCCGGTACTACGGGCCGGAGGACGAGGACCCGGGGGAGATCGCGCTGGTCCTCCGTCCGGTGAAGGGGGAGACCGTCCCCACCTGGCAGGACAGCGAGGTGGACCCGGCGGCGGTCCGGGCGGCTATGGACCGGAAGGCGCAGCCCTTCTATGTGCTGGACGAGGGGGAACGGGCGGGGTGGAATGAGAATGTGCCCATTCTCACCCTCCACGCAGACCAGAACAGCCGGGCGGACTTCACCATGGCCCAGGGCGACGCCGTCACCGTCCGGGTCGGCAGCCGCGTTGGGACGCAGTTCTATACAGCGGGCAGCCGGACCCGGAAGTTCCTGGGCCAGGCCGATTACGCCCCCTTCGCCCCGGAGACCGGCGGTCAGCGGCGGACCTATACCACCAGCGTTACCTTCCGGCGGTACTTCCTCATCGACGGAGCCACGGAGCAGGTCATGGTCCACTGCGGGATGGATCATCTGAGCGGCGGCACCTTTGCCTGGGACTGGCAGGGGGAGACCTGCCCCCGGTGCGGCCTGGATTGGGACCGGGCCGCCGTCCAGGGCGGCCAGTGCCTCACCGTGGAGGGGCAGGAGCCTGCGCCTCTGGCGGAGCTGAACGACCGCCTTCTGGACCAGGGCCTGACCCGTTCCGCCCCCCACCTGGGCGTGGCCGGGGAGCTGGGCGTGACCTTCCGCACCTCTGACCAGACCCGGGTGACCTATACGCCCCGCAGCGGCAGCCGCCTGCGGCTCTACGACGGCGGCAGCGACGGGACGGTCTGGCACGTGACCAGTGCCCCAGAATAAAAATATCCCTGCCGCACTGCGGCAGGGATATTTTTTATGTCACAAAACCCAGCTTAGAAGTACTTCTTCACGCCGTCGGGGGCGAGGGAGGCGTCGTCGCTGATGGTGATGGTGAACTTGATGTTGTGCTTCTCACCGAAGTTGTTCAGCCAATCCAGGAACTTCTCGGTCTCGTGGTCGCACTCGCTGCCCACGATCTTGGTCAGGCTGTCGATGAAGATATGGGTAATGTCGTAATTGCCGGCGTACAGGCCGCTGACAAAGCCCTTCAGGGCGGCGTAGTCGGCCACATCGTACTGGCTGGACTCAACCAGGCGGATCTGATAATGAATATCAAAGGTCAGCTTGTTGCCCTTCTCGATGCAGACAACATTGCCGTGCTCGGTCTGGACCGCTTCGTTGATCATGTCGATCATTTGCTTGGTCTTGCCGGAGCCCTTCTTGCCCATGATGACTCGGATCATGTGTATCACTCCTTACAGTTCTGAATCAGAGCGCCGGGGCGCTCCTGTCTTCTATTACACTTTACCATATTGTCGTCCATTTTTCAACCGTGTTGTTGTGATTTTTTTGCTGTATTTTGAGACTGATTTTGAAATTCGATATTTGAGGGGAAAATGCCGGCAGAATTGTGGGGAGATCACGCCGATGATTCTAGCACTCAAATACTAAGAGTGCTAATGTTTACAATTTAGACACAATTTATGCAAGAAGTGTTCATAAGCCCGCAGTACAATGCAGTCAACGTTAAGAGGGCCCCAGAGGGAGCACCCCCGGGGTTGAGAGGAGCGAGACGATATGTATCGACTGATTCCGGCCGGCCGCATGGCCGATCCGTTTTTTGATTCCGTGTCCCACCGCGACAGCCGCCCTGAGCAGGACCGCCAGCCCGCCTTCCGGGCCGACATTCGGGTGCAGGGGGACAGCTACCTGCTGGAGGCCGACCTGCCCGGCTTCCGCAAGGAGGACATCGACCTGCATTTACAGGACGGCGTGCTGACCATCACCGCCGCCCGGGAGAAGCCCGCCGCTGAGGACACCTACCTCTGCCGGGAGCGCCCCATGGGCCGGTTCGTCCGGGCCTTCGATGTGTCCGGCATTCAGGAGGACGCCATCCGCGCCGCCTATGAAAACGGCGTGCTGACCCTGGTCCTGCCCAAGAAGGGCAAGCCCGAGCCGGAGAGCTTCCGCATCTCCATCCAGTGACCCGCCGGGGCGGCGGACGGAGCGGTTCCGTCCGTCTCCCCGTATTTTTCCACCTTGGAGTTAGCAAACGAATGAATAGAGTGCTAAAACAATAGACGCCGCGCTTCCGGCAGCCTTGTAGGGGCGGATATGATCCGCCCGCCGTTAGCCGGGCAGGTATCGTGCGGGCGGATCATATCCGCCCCTACGAAAGAACCATTATTTTGTTCCGAAAACAGCAAAAAACAATAACACAAACCCCGAAAAGGAGGTTTCTACTATGAATATGAATCGACTGACCCAAAAATCCCTGGCCGCCATCCAGGGGGCGCAGGCCCTGGCGGTGGAATACGGCCAGCAGCAGATCGAGCAGGAGCACCTGCTCCTCGCCCTGGTGAGCGACGGCGAGGGCTTTATCCCCCAGCTGCTCACCGCCATGGGCATGACCGTGCCCAGCTTTGAGGCGGCGGTGAAGGCCGCGGTCAACAAGCTGCCCAAGGTCTCCGGCGGCGGCCGGGAGGCGGACAAGGTCTATGTGGCCCAGGATGTGGACCGGGCGCTGAACAGCGCCGAGCAGACGGCGCAGTCCATGAAGGACGAGTATGTCTCGGTGGAGCACCTGCTCCTGGGTCTGCTGGACACCGCCAACAGCGTTCTGAAGGAGCTGTTCCGCACCTATAACGTGACCCGGGAGAAGGTCATGCAGGCCCTGGCCGGTGTCCGGGGCAACCAGCGGGTCACCTCTGACAACCCGGAGGAGACCTACGACGCCCTGAAGAAGTACGGCACCGACCTGGTGGAGCAGGCCCGGAAGAACAAGCTGGACCCCGTCATCGGCCGGGACGACGAGATCCGGAACGTGATCCGGATCCTGAGCCGCAAGAGCAAGAACAACCCCGTGCTCATCGGCGAGCCCGGCGTGGGCAAGACGGCCATCGCCGAGGGCCTGGCCCAGCGGATCGTCAAGGGCGATGTGCCCGGCAGCCTGAAGGACAAGACCATCTTCTCCCTGGATATGGGCTCTCTGGTGGCCGGGGCCAAGTACCGCGGCGAGTTTGAGGAGCGGCTGAAGGCCGTTCTGAACGAGGTGAAGAAGTCGGAGGGACGGATCATCCTGTTCATCGACGAGCTGCACACCATTGTGGGCGCGGGCAAGACCGAGGGCTCCATGGACGCGGGCAACCTGCTCAAGCCCATGCTGGCCCGGGGCGAGCTGCACTGCATCGGCGCGACGACCCTGAACGAGTACCGCCAGTATATCGAAAAGGACGCCGCCCTGGAGCGCCGCTTCCAGCCCGTTATGGTCAACGAGCCTACGGTGGAGGACGCCATCGCCATCCTCCGCGGCCTGAAGGAGCGCTACGAGGTCTTCCACGGCGTGAAGATCACCGACGGGGCCATCATCGCCGCCGCCACCCTGTCCAACCGCTATATCACCGACCGGTTCCTGCCCGACAAGGCCATTGACCTGGTGGACGAGGCCTGCGCCATGATCCGCACGGAGATGGACTCCATGCCCACCGAGCTGGATGTGATCCAGCGGAAGATCATCCAGCATGAGATCGAGGAGGCCGCCCTGAAGAAGGAGACCGACAAGCTCAGCCAGGAGCATTTGGCCGAGATTCAGAAGGAGCTCTCCGATATGCGGGAGGAGTTCAAGGCCAAGAAGGCCCAGTGGGACAACGAGAAGGGGGCCATCGGCAAGGTGCAGAAGCTCCGGGAGGACCTGGAGGCGGCCAACGCCGCCCTGGAGAAGGCCCAGCGGGAGTATGACCTGGAGAAGGCCGCCGAGCTGCAATACGGCAAGATCCCCGAGCTGAAAAAGGCCCTGGAGGCCGAGGAGCAGGTGGCCAACGAGGGCAAGGCCCGCTCTCTGCTCCGGGACAAGGTCACCGAGGAGGAGATCGCCCGGATCATTGAGCGCTGGACCGGCATCCCCGTGTCCCGCCTGATGGAGGGGGAGCGGGAGAAGCTGCTCCACCTGGAGGACATCCTCCACAAGCGGGTGGTGGGCCAGGACGAGGCCGTGCGCCTGGTGTCTGAGTCCATCCTCCGCAGCCGCGTCGGCATCGCCGACCCCAAGCGGCCCATCGGCTCCTTCCTGTTCCTGGGTCCCACCGGCGTGGGCAAGACCGAGCTGGCCAAGACCCTGGCCGAGGCCCTGTTCGACAGCGAGAAGAACCTGGTCCGCATTGATATGTCGGAGTATATGGAGAAGTTCTCCGTGTCCCGCCTGATCGGAGCGCCTCCGGGCTATGTGGGCTATGAGGAGGGCGGCCAGCTCACCGAGGCCGTGCGCCGGAAGCCCTACTCCGTCATTCTGTTCGACGAGGTGGAGAAGGCCCACCCCGACGTGTTCAACGTCCTGCTCCAGGTGCTGGACGACGGCCGGATCACCGACAGCCAGGGCCGCACCGTGGACTTTAAGAACACCATCATCATCCTGACGTCTAACCTGGGCAGCCAGTTCCTGCTGGACGGCATCCAGCCCGACGGCGAGATCAGCCAGCAGGCCCGGGACCAGGTGAACGAGCTGCTGAAGCGCTCCTTCCGCCCCGAGTTCCTGAACCGGCTGGACGAGATCGTCTTCTACAAGCCCCTGACCAAGGAGAACGTCACCCACATCATCGACCTGATGGTGGACGACCTGAACCGCCGCCTGGCGGACAAGCAGCTCACCGTCCGCCTCACCCCCGCCGCCAAGGACCACATCATCGACGCGGCCTACGACCCCATCTATGGCGCCCGCCCCCTGCGCCGCTACCTCCAGCACACCGTGGAGACCCTCATCGGCCGCAAGATCATCGCCGACCAGGTCACCCCGGACACCGTGCTCACCGTGGACATGGAAAACGGCGAGCTGGTGGTGGAGTAAGCCGGAATTACACCAAGGCTGCAAGCCCCGGAGTTCGTCTCGAACTTCGGGGCTTTTTTATCCCTGCCCCCCGCAGGGGGCGGTGAATCCAATTTATAAAAATATAAAATAAGCTGGACTTTCCTACAAATATTCGATATGATGGAACAAAGAGAAGAAGAAAACCGTCTAACCCAATAAGGAGGTGACTGAGGATGAGTGAGACTCAGTGGATCGCCTACAATGGCGAAGCGCCGGTCCCTGCGCCGGAGCCGGCCTCGGTCTCCCGCTGGCGGGAGGCCACAGTACAGGTGGTGTCTGGCCTGGCCCTGTGTACCTTTACGCTGAATGCGCTGGGGCTGGTGTATATTCTGCCCACCGTCGGGGCCGTCCTGATGTTTCTTGGGTTTCAGACCCTCCGGCGGGAAAACCTGTGGTTCCGGCGGGGGTGCATTGCGGCGGCCCTGCGGCTGGGGGTCCTGTGCGCCAATTTGGTGTGCTGCACCAGCGTCCGTCTCCAGGCGTGGCTGCCCCGGGGGAGTGACACCGTCGTTGCCACGGCGCTGCTCAGTCTGTCCATCGCCATCTGCTACTGTCTGTGGCAGGGGCTGATGGAGACGCGGGCGGCGGCGGGCCTGCGGGCCCGGGCAGACAGCGCGGGCTGTATGATCGTCTGGTATCTGGTGTGCTTCGGCCTGGGTGTGGCGGGCTATCACGGGGGCGTGCTGGCCTGGCTGCTGGTGGGAGCGCTGGTGGTGATCCTGTGCTGTCTGTACCACTGCATGGGCGAGGTGGACGGGACGGACTACCCCTTCGACCCTCCGCCGCCCCGGTGGAGCGGGGGCGCGCTCATTCTGACGGTGGCGACGGTGCTGGTTCTGGGCGGAGCCTTGGGCTATTCCGTCGGGGCGGGCTGCCCCATGCACTGGGCCCCGCGGGACCCGGCGGAGCAGGCCGGCGTGACAGAGACCCGCGCTTATCTCGAGGACCTGGGCTTCCCGGCGGAGGTGCTGGACGACCTGACCCCAGAGGACATCGCCGCCTGCGCCGGAGCGATCCAGGTGGTGGTCCAGGAGGACGACCAGCCGGTGAGCAGCTACCGCCTCCGCGCCGGGGGCGACGCCTCCCCCGTTGAGCCGGAGGAGCTGCTCCACTTCGTCAGCGTGGCGGTGGAGGTGCGGGAGCGGCAGTGGAAGCTGTTTCACCATGTTCGATGGAATTGGAACGGCGAACAGGACTTTTACGGGACGGAGGCCATGGTGGTGCGGCCCGTCTATGGCACCGGCGTCGGCAGCTGGATCTCCGGCTCAGCGGCCCCCACCGGGCGGGTCCTCTGTGAGCGGAAGGGCCGGACCTACGCCGCCCCCTGCTACTCCGTGGGCGACCAGATCGGACAGACGAGCAGCGTATTTTTTGGGTTGTCCCCCTGGGAGGCCGTCTGCGGGACCTTCTCCCTGCCCCGGCACAGCCAAAACAGCCGGGGCTATGTGTCCTATTCCGCCCTGGGTACACCGGAGGGGGGCGGGATGAACAGCCATGTGAGCTACGTCCACCAGGTCAACTGGTTCCGCTACCCCGCCGTGACCGCCGCAGAATATAGAACAGCCGGTGCGGTAGGCAATACCTTCTGGACGGTGCAGACGCTGATGAGCTACTATCCCCCCGACGAATCCACGGATTGACCCCCATTTTGACAGGAGGTGCTCCCATGAGCGAACCAATGCAGACTTTATTGCAAGAAGCCCCCCAGTCCCCCGGCCCGGAGGGCACGGCGGGGCGGGAGTCGGCCTGGCAGTGGGCCACGGACCGGCTGATGGCCTGGCTGATCCTGAGCTGTGTTTCCATTGAATTGCTGGGACTGAACTACATTCTGCCCACGCTGGGCCTGATTTTCGCCGTGCGGGGCTTTGGGGCGCTGCGGCGGGAGAATCGCTGGCTGGGGCGGTGCTATGTCCTGGCGGTGGTGCGGCTGGTGTGGCAGGGCGCGTCGCTGGCGCTGAACACCACCCCGCTGCCCCAGGCGCTGTGGCCCCAGGGGGTGTGGACCGCCCTCAGCCTGGCGGGCGTCGCCTTGCAGCTGGCGGAGTATTACAGCCTGTGGATGGGCCTGGCAGAGGTGCGGACCAAGGCGGGGGTGCCGCCGCCCAAGCCGGACGGGGCGCTGGGCGTTCTGGGCTGGTATGCCGTGTCGGGTGCGGGCACCCTGTGGGGCGGAGGGGTGAACGGCATCCTGGCCGTGGTCTGGCTGGCGGTGCTGGGCTATGTTTTCTGGAGCCTGTTCCGGAATTTTCGGGAGGTGGACCGCTCCGGCTTCGTCCTGGACCCCGCCCCCATACAGTGCAGCGGAGGGAAAATCGCGGCGTTCCTGCTGGCGGTGCTGGTGCCGGTGAGCGCCCTGAGCTACGGCTTCGCCGGGCGTTACCCCATGGACTGGACCCCGCTGGACCCGGCGGAGCAGGCCGATGTGCAGGAGACCCGCGCCCATCTGAACGCCCTGGGCTTCCCGGCGGAGGTGCTGGACGACCTGACCCCAGAGGACATCGCCGCCTGCGCCGGTGCCCGCCAGGTGGGCAAGCGGGTCCACCAGCGGGTCGTGGACGACTACGATTCGGCAAGCACGTCTGCCCTCCAGCTGGCCGGAACAGGGGAGCGGCAGAGCAATACCCTCCAGGTCTACGCCATTGCGGTGGAGCTGGCCGGGGACAAGGGGGAGTGGAAGATTTTCCATCACTTCCGCTGGACGCTGGGCACGGGCCTTGTGGGCACCGACGCCCTTCAGCTTCTGCCCGCCTATCAGGACAGCCGCAGCTGGACGGCGGTGACCGGCGACGCGTCCGGCCGCCTCCTCTGCGAGCGGAAGGGCCAGACCGTCACCGCGCCCTACTTCTATCTGGGCAGCCGGGGCGAGGTCTATGAGACCTCCATCTGGGGTTCCCGCCTGGGCAGCGCCATCTACGCCGCCTTTTCTCTGCCCGCCGACGGCACCGACTGCCGGGGCTACCTGACCTACCGGGTCTATCTCGCCCGGGAGGACGGCCTGCTGACCAGCCGCCTGAACTACGTCCACCAGCTGCACCGCCTCCAATACCCCGCAGTGACCGCCATGGAATACCGCCAGAACGGCGGCTGGGGCCGCTCCGGCGCCTTCGACGTGGTCCAGACTGCCCTGCAATGCTACGCGGATGGGTTGGTGGTGCGGTAATCAACGAGAAACCCCGCAGACGTTCCGTCTGCGGGGTCGTTTTTTGGAAAAATTTTACACGCCCCAGTCCGCCGGGCTGATCTCCCGCAAAATCCGGCAGGGGTTTCCGGCGGCAATGACGCCGTCGGGGATGTTCCTGGTGACCACGCTGCCGCCGCCGATAACTACGTTGCTGCCAATGGTGATGCCAGGCATGATCTTCACGCCGCCGCCGATCCACACATGGCTGCCGATGGTGACGGGACGGGCGTACTCCAGCCCCGCGTTCCGCTGGGCGGCGTTGATGGGGTGCCCGGCGGTGTAGATGCCGCAATCGGGGGCGATAAAGACATGGTTGCCGATGGTCACCGGGGCGGAATCTAAAATCACCAGGTTGTAGTTGGCGTAAAAGTGGCTGCCAATGTGCAGGTTGTAGCC
>Ga0129311_1001983_pt1 | contig 13303 bp, 21 predicted proteins | sample Go1ome_FD_94435 | JGI IMG/M metagenome (GOLD analysis project Ga0129311, IMG submission 94435) | Western lowland gorrila individual fecal microbial communities from Wisconsin, USA - Go1022B metagenome | ecosystem: Host-associated > Mammals > Digestive system > Large intestine > Fecal | place... | reverse complement strand
TTTCTAAAAGATATCGGTTTTCTTTTAGCAAATCACTCATGGCATTTCGCCATACATTTTCTGAAATAAAACTTCTGAACTTTTGCCGGGGAAAGGCAAGGGTGAATTTAATATGGGATTTTACAAGGTACATTCGGCAACGATTCTGGGGCTGAAAGTAGAATTTGTGCAGGTAGAAGCAGATGCAGGGAACGGACTTCCAATGTTTCATATGGTGGGATATCTGTCTTCGGAGGTAAAGGAAGCAGCAGAACGGGTAAGAACTGCTATGCGCAATACCGGTTATACCATGCCGGCGAAAAAGATTGTGATCAATCTGTCGCCGGCATGTGTCCGCAAGAAGGGATCTGTATTTGACCTTCCAATTGCAGTTGCAGTACTTGGGGCAATGGGGAGCTTCCCGGAAAAAGCCGTGGAGGATATTTTACTTGCAGGGGAGCTCGGACTGGATGGAAAGCTGCAGCCGGCAGAGGGAATCCTTCCGATTGTTCTGGAAGCAAAGAGGGCTGGTTTCAGGTGTTGTGTGATTCCGAAGTCAAATGAGGATGAGGGAAGGCTGGCGCAGGGAATACAGATTTTTGGGGCAGAGCTTCTGGAAGAGGTATGCAGATGGCTGAAGGGTGAGTATATGCCTCAGATGGAGAAACCTGACAAAGAAGAGACTCATGGAATGGAAGAATGGGACATAGATTATAGTGATATTCAGGGACAGGAAGCAGTAAAAAGGGCGACGATGGTGGCAGTGGCAGGAGGACATAACCTGCTTTATGTCGGGCCGCCCGGTTCCGGAAAGACGATGCTTGCCAAACGGATCCCGACGATCCTGCCACCGCTTGACCGGGAAGAAAGTCTGGAGATCACGGGGATTTACAGTACGGCGGGACTGCTTAAAAGAGAGAATCCGCTGATCTGGCAGAGACCGTTCCGGGAGGTTCATCATACTGTGACACGGGCAGCGCTCATCGGAGGTGGACGAATCCCGACGCCGGGAGAAGCAACACTTGCGCATGGAGGTGTCTGATTTCTCGGTGAAACGCTCTGCTTTCGCCGTTTAATACACATCCAGAGCCGAAAAGTGCCGTATTTCCGGGCTTTTTCGGCTATTGCTTTACCCTCATGGGGTGGATTGGCACATACTGATTGCTGTATTTCCGCAGGGATGGGCGGTCAAAATATGTGCGTGTCCCCGGAAATGGGGGCGAATATGTGCCAAAAGGTTCATCCAGATGTAGAACCGTTTGGCGAAACTTGTAACTTGATAGCGAAACGTCAGAACCATTTGGCGTTTATACTTTATAGCAAATTGGAGGAAAAATGGACGAGAAAAGGACAAGAAAACTGAAGGTCTATGGTCAATCAGGATATAACTACAAAGATACCCCTACCATCATCCTCAAAGGGGAGTGGCTGAGAAAATGTGGCTTTGAAATAGGCGATACAATCAATGTTGATATAAATTACGGATGCATCAAACTGATGGATATTACAGAGAAATAAAAGCAAGGGGGATTAAACCCTCCTTGCTTTTAAAGTGATGCATATTCAGATTTGAGTTTTAATGCTCGCTTAATCTGCGATCTTACATTTACTGAGAGAGCCTTGTATTCGGCTTGTTCTTCTAAAGTAAAAAGGTAGAGGTTATCTGGTATTCCACACGAAGGTAGAAGCTTTTCAGCACGCTTACAACGAGAAATTACATCACGTGATGCACGTGTGGAATATTTCTTTTCCTTAATTAACCATTCTTCAAAGGACTTCTTCTCATCATCATTTTGATTGGCAGCGATGTATTGAAGCAATGCATTTGCAACAAACTCTGCGAGCTTCACAGGAACAGCATTACCTATCATCTGCTCAGTATCAGTCTTATTCCCCTCCCAAATAAATGAAGGAGGAAATGTTTGGATAAGCGCACGCTCTTGGGTTGTGAGTGCTCGAATTGAATTATTAAGTGGGCAAGCATCATTCGGATGGCCCGGATAGCCTTTAGGTACTGGACGGTTAACTCCACGCATTGTAGGTGCCGGCTCGTCAATAGAAAAGATTGCCCGTCTGTTGTAATTCCGTGGATGGCGATAATAGTACTCGAAGCCAAGAGAGCTGCCATAATAATCTCTGATAGATGTTGGCTTATTACTTAGCTTACTCGTTATAGTTTCTATTACCGCTCCATCTGCGCCTCCTAAAATTCCTATACAGAAAAAGCGTTTTCGTTTTTGTGGAACACCGCAGAGACTTGCATCTAATACTATTTCACTCAATCCATAACCAGACTCTTTAAAAAGGTTGCGTGCATATGCATACGCATTACTATTTTGCGCTCTGTCCACATTTTCCATGACAAAGTATTGTGGACGTATTGACTTGATGATTTCCGCAAAGGAGCCAGTAAGGCTTGCCCTCCCCGCTTCTATACGTTTTCCAGCATGGGAGAAATCTTGACATGGTGGCCCTCCGATTATCATATTTGGCTTAAATGCCGAAATTGCTTTGGTGGCTGCTTCGGTATTAGATAAATCTACTCGAAGCACAGGGTGCTTGAAATTTAGCTCATAACAATTTGCTGCGACATCCCAAAATTCAAATGCGGCAGCGATATTTATGCCCGCATTTTGAAAACCCAGTGACAGCCCACCGCATCCAGCAAATAAATCTACTGCATTAAACGTGGTAAATCACCCCTATTCAAATAGCAGAAGGTGTGCTATAATTATTATGTGTATCTACTCGATGGTAGGAACACAACCTTATTATAGAACACTTTCAGCGAGACGTCAAGTATTTGACGTCCTCGTTTTGAAAAAATGGGAGGTAAATTATGCCAAGCGGCTTATTCGGAATAGAGCATTCAAACCGCTCCCAAAATGATCATTGGGGAAAAAACTGTTTTAACTCGAGTTTTCCCGCTGCTACAGCCAGCTATATGATGGAGAATAACATACCAGCTATTTATATTAGCCTTGATATAGTGAATGGAAGACCAACGGTCGTATCGAGGGAGATACCAATACGTGATGTTTTTAATTGTGGAGAACTCCATGCGGAGCAACTTTATTTTGCATTTGAGAGCGTTTACGAACCATATCAAGAATATTCGTTCGATGCAATTGATGGAATCGATTTGGTGATAAAGGACTTAAATGGGAACTTTTTATCGCCGCTTGAGGTTAAACTTACGGTTTTACCTGATAACACTACATACAAAAAACCTGAAGATTGCTGGGGTTCAGAGATGGTTGTAAGGTCGGCTACTACCTCATATTGTGCCCTTGGAATGTATGATGCTGTTAAACAGGAAGCGCGTGCGGTCAGAGAGCTATTTGAGGATGCATGTGCTTCTATTCAGAGCTGGGATAATGATTTTGAAATGACACATAAAATACCGTCGCTCTGTAACAGCATTGATGAATTCCAGAAACGATATTTTACTCGACAGAAACCGTTACTTATGCAGACTCTATGGAAAACACAGGGCAAATCACCGCTTCTGGCTGAGCAGGCATTTGATATTGTTGTTTGGAGTGATTATGCTTTTTCAAGGCTTTTTGTTGATAGCTCCTATGATACTACTTCTACGATGAGCAGACCTATGCGTGCTTCAGCACGTTTAGCACGTTGCCTGTGGGAACTAAGCAAATCTGGTAAAATCAGGGTAGTTGATATATATCGCCAAATGGCTTTTGGGAACCAAACAGACAAAGAATTTTCTGTGCCGGGAAATAGGTGGAAAACGTATGTGGCTTCTCCACGGACTACAAGACCGATATTACCCAAAGAGACTGTTAATTCCATCATACAAGATGGCTATATCGAACTGCTAAGTCCGGAGCGCAGATTCGATCAAACGTTGTATTTTACTGTACGAAACCAAGGATAAAGTAAGCGGGTCACTGTATGTGACCCGCACTTTTTGTTCATTCGGCATTTTCACCGTTCAAAATTTTTTCTAACAAGTATTCCAAGTAAGCAGCCATGTATTCAAGAGAGAGCTTTCCTTCATCCTGCTTCTTCATGTAATCCAAAACCGCCCGGAAAGCTGTTGTTTTGTCAACGTCTGTTTCCGCTTCAAAGCTGTCAAGGATATCGTTAATCCTCTGGGCCACGGCTTCGTCCTCTGGTGACAGTGTGGGCATATTGAGCATGGATGCAAGCTGCTCATCATTCATGATTGCTTCGTATTCAAGATAACCGCGATGCTCCTCTGTCATCAATTCCTCAAAATAGTTGATCATGATACTCAGGTTAATCCCGCCGCTTTCATTCGCAGTAAATGTTACGAGGTGCGCTTTTTCCGCAATCTCACGGAGTAAGGATAATTCTTCAGGATCACCAAACTCCATGCAAGGTAGTGCCAGTTCAATGCGGGAATCCCAATGCTGGTAGTCAACCGTACCTTTGATATGGCCGTGCCAGCGCTTTGCTATCTCGTCACAGCGTTTCAGCAAATATTCGTAGTTTTCTTTGTCCTTTGGCACGATTACCTTCGGGATGGCATCCATAGCAGCAGTATAATCACGGAGAAAGCTGCCATTCATCGCGCGGTCAAAGATGGCATTTGCCATTTCATTTTCTGGGGTATTTTCTTGTGCCTGATAATCTCTTTCGTAAATTTCATTTTCCATTACAATAACCTCCCTTCTTCGGTTTCCATTTCATTTGATGGCGGCATTACATCGATTCATCTTCTTCGATAATACCAAAGTCAATCAGGATATTCTCCGGCGCGTTGGGCGGAGAAACCATACCCCTCATCCAGTAATCATAACGCTTCACCTTGAAATGCAAAGGAATATCTTCCGGGACATAAGCATAGGTTTCGCATTTGTCGTACTCCGGGGAATTGGCAAGTTCATCGCTAACAGCGCGGATGAGGTCTGGCGTAGCGTCATAAATATCCTTGCCGTATTCTATTGCCACTAAGGTGTGCTTTGTTATCTGCTTATTCAGGTCACCAAAAGATCGGTATAATTTGTACTTCATCTGTTATCCTTTCCACGCTTTTGCGTTTTGCGCATTGGCATCTTACGGATGGCAGCGACCACATGGATCGTATCCCATTGCAATCACTTCATCCCGTGTTCCGGTGTACTCCTGCTTGTTGCTTTCGTTCATCTGGTCAACACTGGAGCAGGATGGATAGTGGAACTTATGGGTGTTGGTATTGAGAATATAGGTTGTTCCACTGCTCACAGGCGTGGTCGTTTCCTCCGTTTTCGCAGGAGTCTCCGGCTCGGTTGGTGGCATCTCTGTAGCAGCAGAACCGTCCAGCGCACTGTCCCCGGTTGCATAATCGATGCTAACACCGGGCTGGACATTGTAGCAATATACATTGAACAGGATGCCTTCTCCGTCATCTTCCACGGATTTTGCTTCCATCAGGACACCACTGGCAACCAGATTGTCACCGTCAAAAATCGGGGTAACTCTGTACAGAACGTGGTTTCCGGTTTCTTTTATGTAGTCCGCCACCATATTCTCAAAAGGCAGCATTCCTTCAACATTCAGATATCTGGTGCCAGTGATCAGGTTCTTGGTATTTGCGTTCTCTGCAGTCAGCTGATAACCGATCAGATGGCAGCGATTGTAGAGATACTTGCCATCAACGCAGTCATACTTGACCGTATGCCAGCCGGACGGTTTTACCTGTCCGATGGAGCCGCGCTCCTCCGTAGGCATTAGATCGGTGCCAATATTGGCATAGGCCACACCACACCGTCCCAGAGAGTCCAAATCACTGTACGTTTCAAACGAGGTCGTGGTTAGATCGGCATCCGTAAATCCCGGCTCGTTATTGTTTATAACCACATAGGGATCACCGGAATATGCCGGAATGCTGGAAAGGTCGATGGCAGGTTCAGCCGGAGCCACAGGAACCGTTTCAGTGGGCTGTGGTTCTGTTTCCGTAGGAGCAGTGCTTGGTTCCTCAGTTTTGGTCTGTGCTTGGGTATCATCTGGAGTATTGGTGCTTTCTACTGTGGATACTTGGGAGGGAGAGTCCGAGGGATCGCTGGCTGCGTTTTCGCTGCAAGATCCGATCCCCACAATGATGAAGCATACAGCCAGCATGGCCGCAAGGGCAGTAAGAGCGCGTTTTTGCTTTTTCTTTGCTTCCGCTTCCTTCCTGCGTTTTTCTGCTTCCTTCCGTTCGCGTCGCTCTTGAATTGGATTTCTGAATTTCATCGGCTGTATACCTCCATTGTGATTTTTTCATGAGAGGAGCCGGGGAATTCTTCTACAGAAGTCAGTTTCCACGCTCCGCTGGAAAGGTCAATGTCAAAACGAAAATCGCTCGGATATTTCCGGTTCCATTTGAACAGAATAATCTGCTCCACCCATCTTTCATAGGGAGCAGTGGGAACATTTTCTACGAAGCAATACTCGCCGGGAGCTGCTTCGTTAAGAAAGGCATCGTCCACATTTATGTGTTCCATTCCGTTTTTGTCCTGCATGAACTGCTTTTCCGTATAGTGATTTACCCACAAGCGTCCATTGGCGCACAGTTTGCGAATGCGATCCCGCAATACCCGGTCTTGACTTTGCCGCCGCTTATTGAACATCATGCCATTGTTATCATCAACTGCTACCATCAGTATCATTTCGGTTTTCTCCTTAAAGGTACGAATTTTCAATCTCGTTGAATAATGTGCCATCAAGACGGATGACCTCCGGCAGAGAGATTTTCTTCCCATCCGTCATAGTAACTGTCTGCTCATACTCGTCTATCTTCTTTACACAGCCGGAAACCGACACATATTTGCCACCTTCCTTTTTGGAGTCAGGCTCAAAATAGGTGATCGTGACAGCGGGCCTTTCTGAAAGATGCTCCATAACCAGCTGCCATTTCAGATTCAGCCTGTCCAGATCGGTTTCGGAGAGTTCTATTCTGCAATCGGTTAGCCTTGCGGTTTCTGCGATTGCATCGTCATATCCGGTGAGTGCCGCAAAGGGCGAAAATTGTGCTGCCCGGTCATGCAGTGACATTTGAGGGTGCTTGGTAGAGACATGATGCGGCATATCAATCATATCATCGTATCGGTGAGTATCATTTGGATTTCCAAGCATTTCTTTCCCTCCTGTCCGGCTAAGCCTTGTGTCCTCCAATTTGCCTGTTTCGCTCCATTGTGGTTGCGCCTTCCTGCAGGTTCATGCCCTTTACGATGGCGTTCTTTCCAAACTTGCCTTTGATTTTTAGCATTGCCTCCTGCATCCGCCGCTCCCGTTCCAGTGCAGCTTTCTCATGCTCCCGTTGCTCCTGAACAGCGGCAAAGTCGGTAAACAGGTCAAGCTGTTCGAAGGACGGTTCAGACTTAACCTCATCCTCACTTATTAATCGGGCAGCGGTGATATTTACCCGGCGCACCAAGAGGTCTGGATTTATGATACGGTCAAACAAATCCATGACGGCTTCCGTAATCAGTCTCGTGGACGAGGTGTAGGAATCCAGATTGGCAGTGCCGTGAGCGTGCTTGGGTACCTTCCTTCCATAGTGATCGGATTTTATTTCGCCCTTATATTTCCTCGCTATTTCCGGCCTTGACAGGCTTTCCGTATCGTATCCGATGGTTAGAACCATCTGGTTTGTTACCATCCGCTTTGATACCAAATCCAAAACCAGAAGATCTGTCATTTCCCGGACGATCAGCTTGGCTTTTTCACAGGTGTACGGACTCTGAAGTACCTGTCCAGAACCAAGGCTGGTGGTTTCCGGTTTGTAGGCTTTTACCTCCGCAATCGTGCAAGGCTCCCATCCCCACGCATGGTCAATCAGCAGTTCGGCATTGATTCCGAACAGCTTATAAAGCAAATCCTCATTGTAGTAATCCGTGGGCTTGCCGATGGAGCAACGGGCCACGTCCCCCATCGTGTATATTCCAACAGACTCCAGCTTCGTGGCATAACCTCTGCCAACCCTCCAAAAATCTGTGATAGGACGGTGCGACCACAGCTTTTCACGATAGGATCGCTCGTCCAATTCAGCAATACGGACGCCATCTTTATCGGCAGGAATGTGCTTTGCAACAATGTCCATCGCAACTTTTCCGAGATACATATTTGTGCCAATACCAGCAGTGGCTGTAATACCCGTATTAGCCAGAACATCGCGGATCATCTGCATGGCAAGATCGTGCGGAGAAAGATGGTAAGTTCCAAGGTAGCTGGTAATGTCGATGAAAACCTCATCAATGCTGTAAACATGGATATCCTCCGGCGCGACATACTTTAGATAGATGTTGTAAATCTTTGTGCTGTACTCCATGTAATAAGCCATGCGTGGTGGAGCAGTGATAAAATCCAGCGCCAGTTCCGGGGATTCTTTCAGTTCCTTATCAAAGGAAGATGATCCTGTAAGCTCCCGATGGGGTGCTTTCGCTTTTCGCTGTGCATTGACTTCTTTTACCTTCTGCAGCACTTCAAACAGCCGCGCCCTCCCCGGTATGCCGTAAGCCTTAAGGGAAGGTGATACAGCAAGGCAGATTGTTTTTTCTGTCCGCGAGGCATCCGCTACCACGAGGTTGGTGGTCATTGGATCAAGCCCGCGCTCTACGCATTCCACGGAAGCGTAAAATGACTTCAGGTCAATGCACAGATAAGTACGCTCTTTCAATGTTACCACCTCCACTTTTTGATGCTATTCAGGGTGTTTGATCGGATGGATCATCACCCGGCTTTTCTTCTTCGTCAAGGATTTCGTTGCACAGGCGGGAACACGCATCACAGATGTAAACCATGCCATCCTGCTGGCTTGCCGCAATCAACCGGAATGCAACCTCTTGTGATTTTCCGCAGAAGCTACAGCGGATGTCCTCCGTATGATCCGAAACAATCGGTGCGTTTAGTATGTGCAGCTCCTTTTCGATTCCCTGTTCGGCTCTCTGCAAGCGCAACAGGTTTTTTATGTATCTTCCCGCCTTATTCCTATACTCCGGCGTGAATTTCCTGTAATCCCGTAAAAGGGATTCTTCTGATGAATATATATCTGCCATAGCAATTACCCGTTCAGCTCTGCCGCTTTTTTGATTTCACTAATAGCAAAATCGAGCGCTACGGCTGCCTTTGTCAAGTCAAATTTGTACTCCCCATTATCATCCCGATAGGAGCTGATAACAGCTCCCAGCTCCTTCAGATGGCTATCGATATAACTGCTTGTTGCCTCCATTGAGTGTATTCTCCCTACCTCTTTATTTTGCGGAAAAACCTGCTGTCCGGATCATAGGGAATCCGCAGGTCGTAATCCAGTTTGTTCATTTCCTGCATTTTGATCAGCATTAGATTGATATTCGAACAGAGCATCTGAGCGATTTGTACCACGTCATATCCCTGATGGGCCAGCGCGTAAACTTCCTCATCCTCCAGCAACAAGTGGGCAGCGAAAGCATTTGCTTCGTACTCTGTGGTATCCTTCATATTAAAAAGGACGAATTCTCTCAGGCCATTGTCACTTGCTTTCGCCAGCTCCCGGTGTTCCTGATCGTGTCCGATCTCGTGCGCAAGCACCATCTTCCGGGTGTAGTGATCGAGCCTTGAATTCAAGAAAACGAGCCGATGGTTCCAGCGAAACGTGTACATTCCCAGAAGGTCATGGAAGTCGTTCACGTCATATACCCAGATACCAAGTTCTGAGGCAATCTTCTGCGGATCACGAGTACCACATTGTTTTACAAGGTCATTTGCCTTGCGGTAAATTCGGTACGAGTCCATAGAAACACCTCCTCCATAGCATCATACAAAATATCCTGTCCTATAATCAGGACTCGGAATCTTTGCGATACTTTTTGGGGGTGTATTTTTTATTGTCCTGCTTACAGTCAAAGTACGCTTTCTGCAGGGCAATCATAACAGCATCTTTGTCACTCTCGGAGAGTTCGCCGCCTGCAAACATACCGGAGAGTTCCGCTACCAGCTGTTCAGCCTGACGTTTGCCTCTGGCTCCATACTGATCTGATGCCGCAACAATAAAGGTTTCATCTTCGGTTAGGAGATAATTTTGATCCACTCCGAAGTATTCTGCCAGTGCGGCATATACATCTCTTTTTCTGGGGTATCGTCCGCCTTGCTCATAAGCAATATAATTTCTACGGGACATCCCGATTGCAGCAGCAACGTCCCCTTGTGACACTCCTTTCTGCTGCCTTAAGGCAACCAGCTTCTCTCCGAACTTCATATGCTTCCTCCTAACTGTGAATTTGAAATTCTCATTTCCCTCTTGACAAGTGCAGTCCAACTGCATATAATATGTTTGTGAATTTGAACTTCACTGTAATTGTACTCACGATTCACAATCTTGTCAAGAGGGGGGATAAAAAATATGTCAAAATGAAAGAACAAGATTTGCGAAAGTGGGTTGACATTTCGTTCTCTGTTGGGTATAATGATTTACGCAAAGCTGCGTAATTGGCGTAAAATGCGTAACCCTAAAAATGGCGCTTGCCTTGCAGCCCACATTAAAGGAGAAAACAAACATGAAAGATGAGAACATGAGGTTTGGAGCTTATATAAAATCCAAACGGCTAAAAGATGAACGGGAACTTACATTAAAGGATATGTCTAAGGTGCTTGGCCTGTCCCTGAGTTTGCTCAGCGATATTGAGCAGGGACGTCGTAAGCCATTTGGAAGTGACAAGATTGAGAAGTTCTGCGAATATCTGCAGCTGTCGGATGCGGATAAAGCCCTCATGTATGATCTGGCAGCGCGTGAGACCGGAGATATCCCATCTGATTTAGACGATATCATGATGCATTCCGAAGTTGGTAATATGGCTCGTATGGCGCTGCGTATGACCAATGCCGGAGTGGCGGACGAGGAGGATTGGAAACAATTCATCCGAGAGATTGAAAAAAAGCGAGGTACCAAGTTTGATTGAATTTCACTGCAGTCGTCGCAAGAATGACGGCACCCCCATTGTTACAGATCAGGCCGTTCAGGAGTATGCTGAAGAGGTTCTGATGGATTATAAACCGAAACTGTTAAATGAACCGGGAAAGATTAATGCAATCCATTTTCTGGAGAGCTATCTTGGCGCAACCGTAGATTATCAGGACATTTATTATGCGGAGGATGCTAACCCGATTGCCGGGGCTACTGTATTCAATGATGATAAAGTTCTGGTGTTCGACAAGGAAAGAATGTGCGTCCGCCCAATCGATGTCGCGGCTGGCACCATACTGATCGATAACAGAACCATGCAGGATGGAAAAGAGGGTTTCTCCAAGTTTACGCATCTGCATGAGGGTGGCCATTTTCTCATGCATCCAGCTGTCTATCGCAGGATAGAGAACCAGCTCTCGTTCTTTGACTTCGGGCAGAACAGTCCGGGGAGCCATGTGGTGGCTTGCAAGAGAAGTTCAATTTGCGGTCAGGGAGAGAGAAGGCCAAGACTGGTAACAGAAGAGGATTTCCGGGAGCATCAGGCGAATACCTTTGCTGCAGCAATCGCCATGCCCCGCAAGACCTTCATTCCCTGTGCGCAGGAGATGATCCGCCGCGCCGGATTCCGTGATGGTATCTGGGTGGAAGATGATGTTATGGATTGGGATTCTGAGCTTGGGTTGTCTTGCTTAGTTGAACGGCTGGCAGATATTTATGGAGTTTCCAGATCTGCCGCAAAGGTTCAGCTGAAGCGTCAGCGCCTTTTGATGTCGCAGTCCGAATACCAGCAGCTGAACAGTCAGCTTGCTGTAGCTTTCTAACGCTGTGTACGGTAGCCTGCTTCCCTTAAACAGGAGACAGGCTGCTGTTTTTTTGACTTGCAATTACGCAAAATGGCGTAAAAAGCGTAAAGAAAGTGAGGACAAGCTGACATGAAAAATTACACAATCCATCTCGTCTGTCCCTACTGCCGTAAAGGAGAGGCATTGGCAGACGGACGAGCTAAAGTTACTTTATCCATAATGTGTCCCAAGTGCGGCGGTTTTTATACTGCTGACCTTGATACCATGAAAACTGAACGAGCGAAAGCCTGCCGCAGAGTCGGCAGAATGAAATCAAGAAGTTTTACTGACTGACCATCGGGGCGATAGCCACCATTCAGGCCGGAGTAAGGCTGTATTCGTACAGCCATGCTCCGGCCTTCTTTTTTCTCATGGGAGGTAGAGAAATGAATACACCAGCGAGAAGGCGCTGAAACATTTTGCGAAAAAGTTTTTTAAAGCGGACAAAAGCTGTCCGGTTTAACCCTTAGATTATAGCCACAGAGCAAGAGAGAGGAGGTGAACACGAGATGAGACCCAATGAACGGCGAGCCGCGATTCTGGATGCACTCTGCGTCCGGCGTCAGGATACCATTGCCAATCTGGCCGAGGAATTCGGCGTCAATGAAAAAACGATCCGCCGCGACATTGAGGAACTTGCGTGTTCATATCCGATTGAAACTGTCCGTGGCCGTTATGGCGGAGGCGTTAAGGTTCTGGATTGGTACCACCAGAATCGCAGAACGCTTTCCCCAGAACAGGCTGCGCTTTTGAAGAAGCTGGCACCGGGATTGGAAGGCCACGATCTTGATGTCATGAACAGTATCATCTCTCAGTTTGCTCCGTACTGACAATACGGGTACACCCCCGAATGATTATGAAAGGTATAGGTGAATGACTATGATGAAAGTTTTTATTTGTTCCCCCTATCGCGGCAACATCGACAAGAATGTGTCCGATGCCAGAAACCACGCTCGGATGGCGGCAATCTGCGGTTATTGCCCTGTAGCGCCCCATCTGCTGTTTCCGCAGTTCCTGAAGGACTCCAATCCGGAAGAACGTATTCTGGGCATCACCCTCGGTGTAGAGCTGATGAAATCCTGTGATGAAGTCTGGATTTTCGGAAGCACCATTAGCAGCGGGATGGCGTATGAGCTTGAAAAGGTTCGTGAGCTTGGAATTCCCGTCCGGCTCTACTCCAACAATGGAGATCGCATCTACCCGGAAACCATGATGATCGATGACCGCCTCACGGATGCTTTTCGCATGGCTGTTCGTGATTTGAAGTTTGCATAAGAAAGGATACAGCGTATGAGTGATATTTATTTAACCCTCGCTGAAGGGTATGAAAAGCTGGCTGCTGGTTACCGTGCCTTGGCAAAAGACCAGAAGAATGTTATGGCGGAGACTGCGTCGGAGGCCCCTTCGCAAAAGGCAATCTCCATTGAAGAAATCCGTGCAGTGCTGGCTTCCAAGGCACAGGCCGGAAAGCGCCGGGAGGTCAAGGAGCTTCTTCTGAAATACGACTCCGGGAAGCTCTCCGGTGTAAAGCCAGAGGACTATGCCGCATTGATGGCGGATGCGGAGGCCCTCTAATGGGCGCTCATGCAAGGTT
>Ga0129311_1001981_pt1 | contig 13313 bp, 12 predicted proteins | sample Go1ome_FD_94435 | JGI IMG/M metagenome (GOLD analysis project Ga0129311, IMG submission 94435) | Western lowland gorrila individual fecal microbial communities from Wisconsin, USA - Go1022B metagenome | ecosystem: Host-associated > Mammals > Digestive system > Large intestine > Fecal | place... | reverse complement strand
TTTATAATCAAGTGCGCCTGTCGGCTCATCGCAGAGCAGGATCTTTGGATTTTTTGCAAGCGCTCTGGCGATGGAAACACGCTGCTGTTCCCCGCCGGAAAGCTGGGCAGGAAAGTTGTTTTTCCGGTCGGAAAGACCGACTTCGGCAAGAACGGTATCTGCATCGAGCGGATCTTTACAGATTTCGGAAGCAAGCTCTACATTTTCCCTGGCGGTCAGGTTCTGTACCAGGTTGTAAAACTGGAATACAAAGCCGACGTCGTAGCGGCGATAAGTTGTCAGCCGCTTACTGTCAAAGGAGCTGACACATTCTCCGTCCAGAAGGATCGTGCCTTCATCACACGTATCCATTCCGCCGAGCATATTTAAAACGGTCGTTTTTCCTGCACCGGAAGGTCCTAAGATCACGCAGAATTCTCCTTTTTCGATCGTAAAGGAAATGTGATCCGAGGCGGCAAAGCGGGTATCGCCGACCTGGTAATATTTACAGACATTCTGAAATTGTACAAAAGGTGTTTTTTGTTCCATGGGGACCTCCTGACGCTTCACTCTTATGCTCATAATGAGAATTACGTGATATCATACGGATTGCTCCGTGCTTCGCACTCTCACAATCCTTTACTGGAACTCCAGCTATGAGAATCGCCTACAGCGATGAGCTGGAGCTGTATCCTGCATCAAAGATGCAGGACATTTCCAACATTCGCATAACGTGAAGCTGACGCTTCACTCTTATGCTCATAATGAGAATTACGTGATATCATACGGATTGTTCCGCACTTCGTGCTCTCACAATCCTGCCAAATATTCGCATAACGTGAAGCTGACGCTTCACTTTTATGCTCATATTTGGGCGGGTCAGGAAGTCAGGAAACCACTCCTGTGCAAGCACATCGTGGTTTCTGACCTCTGACCCTGATATCACTAATATTATATCATCATATGTATGCTTTTTTTGTAAAAATTTCATGAAATATGATATCCGGAATATGGTATCTTGCGCCGGATAGGAGTAGAATGGTAAAATAATGTGGACATAGATCAAAAGGATGTGTCTGTGCAGATATCAGACAGAAAGAGGATGGCAGAAGTTGCATTTATTTCCAACCCTTAGAAATTATAAGAAAGAAAATCTGGGAAAAGATATTCTGGCGGGACTGATCATCATGGCGGTTTCCATACCGATCTCCATGGGATATGCGCAGATTGCGGGACTTCCTGCAGTCTATGGGCTGTATGGTTCTGTACTGCCGATCCTGTTTTTTGCGGTCTTTTCCACCTCGCCGCAGTTTATTTTCGGTGTGGATGCAGCGCCTGCAGCACTTGTCGGATCCGCACTGCTTTCTATGGGAATTGAGAGCGGTTCCGAAGAGGTGATGCGGGCAGTTCCGGTTTTGACATTGTTTGTGGCACTCTGGCTGTTTGCCTTTTCTTATATGAAAGCCGGAAAGCTGGTCAATTATATTTCCGCGCCTGTGATGGGCGGTTTTATCACGGGCATCTGCACAACGATCATTCTGATGCAGATACCGAAGCTCTTCGGAGGCAGCGCAGGTGTGGGAGAATTTTTCGAACTTGCCGCGCATATCGGAGAAAGTCTGGAAAAACTGAATCTGCCGTCCCTTTTGCTGGGGCTTTTCGCACTTTTTATATTGCTTCTTTCCAAAAAGCTGATCCCCAAATTCCCGATGGCGGTGCTTCTGATGGCAGCAGGAGCATGCATGACAAAGTTTCTGCCGCTTAAAAAATGGGGCGTTGTAACACTTTCCGCTGTAGAACCTGGGCTGATGCCATTTGCACTGCCTGATATTTCGGTGATTCCTGTCAGGGAGGCAGTAACGATCAGCTTATCGGTGGCGATCGTCATTATGGCAGAGACTCTGCTGGCGGAGAACAGCTTTGCTCAGAAAAACGGCTATCGGATCAATGATAATCAGGAAATCTTTGCGTTTGCAATGGGTAACCTCATAGCAGGTCTGACAGGCTGCTGCCCCATTAACGGTTCCGTTTCCAGAACGGCAATGGGAGAACAGTATCAGGCACGGACGCAGCTGACCGGTATTGTAGCAGGCATTTCAATGCTTGTGCTGCTGCTTGGCGGAACAGGCTTTATTGGTTACCTTCCGGTACCGATCCTGACGGCGATCGTCATCTCTGCACTTTTGGGTGCAACGGAATTTGATCTTGCTATCCGCCTGTGGAAGATCAGCCGGACAGAGTGCATGATCTTTGTCGGTGCTTTTATTGGTGTTTTATTCTTAGGTACGATCAACGGCGTTCTGATCGGTATTTTGCTGTCATTTGCCGAGGTTATCATCCGGACGGCAAAGCCTGCCAGATGCTATCTGGGCATTCAGCCAGGGCACAGGCATTTTCGGGATTTAAAGGAAAGCAGCCAGATCCATGCAGTGTCAGGCGTTCTGATCTACCGGTTCAGCAGCAATCTGTTTTTTGCCAATATACAGGTGCTCAGACAGGATATCGAGGATCATGTTACACCGGAAACAAAAGCAGTCATTCTGGATGCGAGCGGGATCGGAAGCATTGACATCACTGCTGCGGATGGGCTGGATATCCTCTGTAAGTCTTTGCAGAAGCAGAATATACGGTTTTACATCACGGAACACATTGCAGGGCTGAACGAGCAGCTCCGCAAGCTGGGGCTTGGCTATCTGATCGAAGAGGGACATGCCAGACGCACGATCCACATTGCGCTCAAGGATATGGGCATCGGCAGACCATATCCGCTCGAAGGCGGTGTTGATAATACAGAACGCAGCGCTTCCAGAAAGCGTGCGGATAACAGAGTACAGGAATTTGTCTGGGCATTTGGGCAGGATGCGGAGTCTGTGATTGAGAAACAGATCGAAAAGCAGATCGAGCAGCTTAAGGAGACAGGTGATGTAGAGGCACTTCTGCATGGCCGCTGGGCACATATGGAAGAGCTTGATGAGGATGAATGGCTGGAGCATCTGGAGGAGCATCTGAAGGAAATCGTCAATATTTCCGGTAAGGATGAACAGACGCTGGCAGAAAAGATCGAAGCGCATCGAAAAGAAGTGCATGACCGGATCGCGCAGGAGCATCCGGAGCTGGCACAGAAATTCCGGGAAAGAAGACATATTCTGGATGCGCACCTGAAAGAAAGAAGACCGGAGGTCTATGAGCTGATCTCAAACCTGCGCAGGAAACGGGAAGCAGATGACAGCTGCGGAGACCGCGATATACAATAACAGAACAAACCAAAAGAAGGACAAAACATGAAAAACAGTATTTCCTTAGAGGAATTCAAACTGCTTCCCGCGGGAAGCTATCAGCTGATCGATATCAGAGGCGAAGAGGAAATCGCACATGGTGCGATCCCGGGCGCAGCTGCGATCCCGCAGGATGCACTTTTAGAAAATGAGCAGCTTGATCGGACGAAAAAGCAGGTCATTTGCTGCAGCAGAGGAAAATTCAGCGTAGAGGCGGCAGAAGAGCTGGCGGAAGCGGGATATGATGCGGTCAGCCTGGAGGGCGGTTATATTGCATGGCTGTTAGATACCGTTAAGCAGCAGGAAGCAGAGGATTACTGCAAGGAAGTGGAAAAGAGCATCCGCAAGAAATTCCGCAAGACGATCTGGTGCAGATTTGTCAAGGCAGTGAAGGATTATGAGCTTGTAAAGCCGGGCGACTGCATAGCAGTCTGTATTTCCGGCGGAAAAGATTCCATGCTCATGGCAAAGCTGTTTCAGGAGCTTCTGCTGCACCATAAGTTCGATTTTACGGTGAAATTTCTTGTAATGGATCCGGGCTACAGCCCCGCAAACAGACAGGTGATCGAGGAAAATGCAAGAAGACTGCAGATTCCGATAAAGATTTATGAGTCGGATATCTTTGATTCTGTCTATACTATCGAAAAATCACCGTGCTATCTCTGTGCACGTATGCGGCGGGGACATTTATACAGCTTTGCAAAGGAAATGGGCTGTAATAAAATTGCACTCGGCCATCATTTCGACGATGTCATAGAAACGATTTTAATGGGAATGCTGTATGGTGGACAGGTGCAGACCATGATGCCAAAGCTGCACAGCACAAATTTTGAAGGGATGGAGCTGATCCGCCCGCTGTATCTGATCCGCGAGGATGATATCAAGGCATGGCGTGATTACAATGATCTGCATTTCATTCAGTGTGCATGCAAGTTTACAGATACATGTACAACATGCAATAACAATGAAAACCGTTCCAAACGCGTGGAAATCAAGGAACTGATCAAAACCTTGAAGCAGGTTAATCCGTTTGTGGAATCCAATATATTCCGCAGCGTGGAAAATGTGAATCTGAGCACTGTCGTGGCATATAAAAAGGATGGCGTGAAGCACCATTTTCTGGACACCTATGATGATGTAGTACAGACAGAAAACGACTCCGGAATGCAGAATGGGGCAGAAATACAGATGTAGAGCGAAGAGACCGGATAGACGGGAACCGGAAGAGATGCAAAATCCGATGGGAGATCCGGATACAGGAAGAACGGAAATGAACGATACAGGAAACACAGAATCGAAAAGAAAGTGTGAAAGGGTAAAATGGAACAGGATTATTTAGAGGCAGATCGGGAAACAGAAGAAAAAAGACAGCTGCGTCGTCAGAAAAGACGTGAGGAAATGCGGCGGAAAAAGCAGCAGCAGATGCGGATCAGGAGAGCCTGCAGGATCGGAATCCCGACTCTTTTCGTTCTGATCGTGGCAATCGGGATCGCGGTCACGCTGCATAAGCCAAAAGCAGCCCGGACAGAGCAGGCGCAGTCCGGACAGGCGGCAGATGATAGCACGCAGATCCGGATGGAGGAAGCTGCGGATCCGGCGGGCGGAGAAAATATGATCGCCGGTGCGGATGACAGTGCGATAGCATCTGCTAACGTACAGCCGGCAGACGCACAAACAGCGCAGAATACGGAACCGGGCGTTGTCTACAGCGCAGAGGCAACACCGGAAACAACAGATGTGCCCGCGGAAGTTGTCAGCAGCTATGCTATTTTGGTAGATGTGGGAAATAAAACGATCCTGCAGCAGCGGAATGCCCAGACAGTCATCAATCCTGCTTCCATGACGAAGATCCTGACGGTGCTTGTGGCAGCAGAGCAGATCGATGAAAGCAGGCTGGATGACAAAGTGACGATCACAATAGAGGATACGGACTACAGCTATTCCAATGATTGCAGCAATGCAGGGTTTGAGCTGGATGAACAGGTGACGGTCAGAGATCTGTTTTACGGAACGATCCTGCCATCCGGTGCAGAGGCGGCAGTTGCACTTGCCAAATATGTGGCAGGCTCCGAAGAAGCATTTGTGGCACTGATGAATCAGAAAATGGAAGAAATGGGACTTTCCCGGACAGCACACTTTACAAACTGCGTCGGATTATATGATGAGGCGCATCACTGCAGCGTTTATGATATGGCAATGATCATGGAAGCCGCAATGGATAATCCGTTCTGCAGGGAGGTGTTATCCGCACATACTTATACAACATCCGTGACAGAGCAGCATCCGGAAGGGATGATTCTTTCTAACTGGTTTTTACGCCGGATCGAGGATAAAGATAATGGGAAGCTGGTGCTCGGTGCTAAAACGGGTTATGTGGTGCAGTCAGGAAACTGTGCTGCCAGTTACGCACAGGATGTGGCGGGAAATGCTTATGTCTGTGTCACGGGAAATGCAACAAGCAGCTGGAGATGTATTTATGATCATGTGGCGGTTTACGATACCGTACTTGGCATAGAGGATGCACAGTAAAGATAAAATGCAGGATATATTCCTTTTCTGTTCTTTCATGAATAGTTTTACCGCAAGGCTTGACAGCAGACTATAAAAAGTGTTACACAGATATAGGACAGGTCTTGTCTGCTGCCCGGTATCACAGGATATATGCGGTTTGGAATCTGCATAACGATCCGGAGCCATGCAGATCCGTGGCTTGTAATAAAATGACCTGACAGGTCATCAGAGAATAAGGAGAAAAAAGATGCAGGAATTAAAGCCGATCAAAGAAGGTAAAGTACGCGAGATTTATGACAATGGGGACAGCTTGATCATGGTAGCGACAGATCGTATCAGTTGCTTCGATGTGATTCTGGACAATGTGATTTCCAAAAAAGGAACAGTTCTTACACAGATGTCTAAATTCTGGTTCGATATGACAGAAGATATCATTCCGAACCACATGATTTCCGTTGATGTAAAAGATATGCCTGAATTTTTCCGGCAGGAAAAATTTGATGGTAACAGCATGATGTGCAGAAAGCTGCAGATGATTCCGGTTGAGTGTATCGTGCGTGGATATATCACAGGCAGCGGATGGGCAAGCTACCAGAAAGATGGCACAGTCTGCGGGATCAAGCTTCCGGAAGGCCTGAAGGAATCCGATAAGCTGCCTGAGCCTATTTACACACCTTCCACAAAAGCCGAGATCGGCGATCATGATGAAAATATATCTTATGAACAGAGTATCGTTCATCTGGAGAAATATTTCCCGGGCAAAGGGGAAGAATATGCAAAGAAGATCAAAGATTATACGATCGCTCTTTACAAAAAATGTGCAGAATATGCACTGACGAAGGGCATTATCATTGCAGACACCAAGTTTGAATTCGGTCTGGATGAGGATGGAAATATTGTAATCGGTGATGAAATGCTGACACCGGACAGCTCTCGTTTCTGGCCTGCAGATGTATATGAGCCGGGTCATGGACAGCCATCCTTTGACAAGCAGTTTGCACGTGACTGGCTGAAAGCTAATCCGGAGAAAGGCTGGAAGTTACCGGAGGATGTCGCACAGAAGACGATCGATATTTATCTGGAGGGCTATGAAAAGCTGACAGGTAAGCCACTGGGCAAATAAACCAGCAGTCGGGCGAAGTATATGGGGTTCATATCCGTATGGCGGGACTGCTCAACAGAACATAAAAAATGAAACATGAGGGAGCATCAATGGGTGCTCCCTCATTCGTAATATAGAAAACAGATACAGTCTTAACCGACGGAAAGGAAATGGAAAATATGGAAGAAAAAGTACACAAGCGCCGTGTCCGCTACGCGGGCAGGTATCCGAAGAAGTTTGAAGAAAAATATAAAGAACATGATCCCGAAAAATATGCCGATACAGTGGCACATGTGATCGAAAAGGGTTCGACGCCCGCGGGCATGCATATTTCCATTATGGTAAAGGAGATACTGGATTTTCTGGAAATAAGACCGGGACAGCAGGGGCTGGACTGTACGCTGGGCTATGGCGGACACAGTCGCAAAATGATGGAAAAGCTGGAAGGAGAAGGCAGGCTCGTCGGACTCGATATTGATCCGATCGAATCGGAAAAGACGGTCAAAAGGCTGCGCGCGGCAGGTTTTTCCGAGGATATCTTTCAGTTCCGGCTGATGAATTTTGCAAATATCGACAAGGTAGCGGAGGAATTCGGACAGTTTGATTTTGTATTGGCGGATCTCGGCGTTTCTTCCATGCAGATCGACGATCCAAAGCGCGGTTTTTCTTATAAAACAGAAGGACCGCTGGATCTGCGGCTGGATCCTATGCATGGTGACAGTGCGGCAGATCGGCTTTTACAGGTTACGCAGAAGGAATTTGAAGGAATGCTCATTGAAAATTCCGACGAACCGTATGCGGCGGAAATTGCAGCCAGCGTATTTGGCAGATTAAAGAATGGGAAAAAAATAGAAACAACAACAGAGTTGAGAAATGCTGTGGAAGCAGCTCTTGTCCGTCTGCCAAAAGCAGAACGGGAGGAAGCAGTCAAAAAGTCCTGTGCCCGCACATTTCAGGCATTGCGTATTGATGTGAACAGTGAATTCGAGGTACTTTACGGCTTTTTGGAAAAGCTCGATGGTATTTTAAAGCCTGGTGGAAGAGTGGCAATTCTGACTTTTCATTCAGGAGAAGACCGTCTGGTCAAAAAAGCCTTCAAGGAATTGAAAAAAGCAGGCGTTTACGCAGAAATCTCGGCTGATGTCATAAGACCATCCGCTGAAGAATGCCGCCTGAACCCGCGCGCCCGCTCAACCAAGATGCGTTGGGCGGTGAAAGCGGAGTAACGGTTTAAAAAACTGTATACAAACTATCCTTTACGAGGAGTCTGGTTTTTCATGAACGCCAGATAAAGGTTATACAGCACTGCGCAGACCGGAACGCTGAAAAGCATTCCCAGGATACCAAATGCTTCACCGCCAACAGTAACTGCCATCAGTACAAGCAGCCCGGGAAGACCAACAGATTTCCCAACAACTTTTGGATATATCAGATTGCCTTCCACCTGTTGCAGAAGCAGCAGATAAATAATGAACCAAACAGCTTTGATGGGATCTGCCAACAGGATCAGAAAAGCACCAAGACCTCCGCCGAGCCATGCACCAAAGACCGGTATCAATGCGGTAAAAGCAACAAATGTTGAGATGGCACCGGCGTAGGGAAGCCTCAGAATCAGCATTCCCAGAAAACAGAGAATTCCGATAATGACAGCCTCTGTAAGCTGCCCGCTGACAAAGCTGGTAAAAGTCTGATTTGTCAGTGAGGCGATGTCCAGAAGCTGTTTTGCTTTCTTTTGCGGAAGTATCGTTACGATCAGCTTCTTTAAGTGGGCTGCGACCACTTCTTTTTTTGCCAGCAGGTATAAGGCAAAGATAAATGCCAAAAGCACGTCGATCAGACCGGAAAGGACGGAGGTTGCTGCATCCCACGTTATCGAAATGATTCCGCTTCCTTTGTCGTTGATCAGAGCCGTAATTTTCCGGATCAGCAGGTCGGAGTCGATGGCATATTCCGGAAGGACGATATTGTACTTTGCCGCAAAGCGGACAGTATCCATCCACCAATGTCTGATTTCTTCAACGTAAATAGGAATATTTTGAATAAACTCATCGACTGATTTCCATAGACTCGGAATCATCATAAATATTACAGCGAACAAGATTCCCAGCACAAGAACAGAGCTCAAGGTGAGACAGACCGGTCTTGTCAGCTTTGCAGGGGCTTTTTTGCATATTTTATTCCAACAGCGTTCAAGTGGATTCAGGACAACATTGATCAGAAAAGCAATACCACCGCCGATCAGAAACGGAGAGAACAGAGAAATTACTTTATTAAAAAATTTCATTATGATATCAAAGTTCATTAATGCCCAGGCAAATAAAATAACCGCCAGCAGTGAACAAACGACAGATCGGATCATATTTTTATTCATCAGACTGTTTTCCGGTGGTACGGAACTATTGTGTTGAGTAGTGTCGGTATCCTGTATTTTTTTCTGCATATTCCCTCCAGGCTGTTATGGATGCAACTATACGATTTGCAATATAATCTCCAATTATACTTTTGTTATGGCATTTTTGCAATAAAGAAGCGGTAAAGAAGTACCGGCGTTTATTTGCTGCTTAACAAGGATTGGAGAATAATCGAATAATCCTGCATGTTTTTCCACATACTAACTCCAAATCTAATATATAGCAAAAAGAGTGGTGAAGCGCTCTGGCTAAAATAGGAAATTGGAGGAAAAGGTATTGAAAGCGACAGGTATAGTACGAAGAATAGATGATCTGGGGCGCATTGTCATTCCGAAGGAGATCCGCAGGACTTTGCGGATCCGCGAAAGCGACCACTCACAGATAACATTGTTACAGATGGACAAACGCCAAGCATTTATAAATAGTTTTGTAAATCTGGGGAAAAGGCTTTAATCTTAAAAGGGTATGTATACAAGGGTATATATATCCTTTTTTATTTATTTAGCATATAGACAAAAGAATGAAAGCAGAATATAATTGTTTGTAACGAATTGTTCACAAAAAGGAGAAAAACGCTTAATGAATAGAGTGCAAGAAATTAGAAAAGAGCGGAACATGACGCAAGAACAGTTAGCAAGAATGGTATATATCAGCAGAAAATATTTATCTAGTATAGAACACCAGAAAGCAACACCATCAGTATCAGTTGCTATGAAAATTTCAGAAGTGTTAGAGGTTAATTTAGATAAGATTTTTCTTAATGTTGAAAATCAGTGTGCAAACTATCCCGAACCTATTAAGTTTATTGACCTATTTTGCGGAATAGGTGGCTTTAGGTATGCTTCACAACAAGCATTTGAAAAATTAGGAATTAAAGGTGAATGTGTTTTTAGTAGCGACATAGATAAGTACGCACAAGAAGCGTATGAAGCTAATTTTGGAGAAAAACCGGCAGGGGATATAACACAAATAGAAGCAAGCGATATACCAGATTTTGATATTTTGTTTGGCGGTTTTCCATGTCAAGCATTTTCAATTTGTGGATTACAGAAAGGCTTTGAGGATAAGACAAGGGGAACTTTATTTTTCGAAATAGCGAGGATAATTAAGGAAAAACAACCCCAAGCATTTGTGTTGGAAAATGTCAAAAATTTAGCATCACACGATAATGGAAAAACATTGCAGACAATTTTGTCTGTTTTGCGTGATGAGTTAGGATATCATGTTGATTATAAATTACTAAATGCGCTTGATTTTGGATTGCCTCAAAAGAGAGAACGTATTATAATTATTGGCTCAAAAAAGCCGTTTGTCATGGATTGGAAGTTTGACATTGAAGAAAAGAAAACGTTGAATGATATATTAGAGAAAAATGTTGATAAAAAGCATTATGCGTCAGCAGAAATAGTACAGAAAAGAAAAGCAATGCATACTTCCAAATATAAGCCAGCAATTTGGCATGAAAATAAGGCTGGTAATATATCATCGTATCCTTATAGCTGTGCATTGAGAGCTGGAGCAAGTTATAATTATTTGTTAGTTGATGGAGAAAGACGATTGACACCGAGAGAAATGCTTAGATTACAAGGTTTTCCAGATACATTTAAGATAGTTGTTTCTGATACTCAAACAAGAAAGCAAGCTGGTAATGCGATACCGGTGGATATGGTTGGTAAAGTTATCGAGAAGTTTTTACCTATAGCATTTTAATTGAAAAAGCGCTAAAATACATCTATATATAGACTATTATGGAGGTATTTTTATGGCTGAGCCAAGATTAAGAACTGTCAATAAAGCTACCGCCCCATTTGATTTGAATAAGTTTCCGACAAAGTTTATTGATACATTAGCAAGAAATATTGTGTATATGCAAGCAACAAAACAGAGTATGTCGTTAGAGGGTAACGAGTGGGAACAAATTTTTGCTGAATGTGTTGGGGCAGATTGGAAACCATCGAATGTAGGGCTTGATGATGTTGTGCTTGACAATTGTTGTTGGGGTGCAAAAACAGTTTTTGCTATGAGTGATATAGAACATCAAACAAAGGTCAGATTGATTTGTGGAAGAAATTCGCCAACATATAGTTATGGTATTGATAAAATCACTTCGGAAGACCCTAATAATATTGGGGAACTTGTGTTGGAAATATGGAATGAAAGAGTATCCGCAGTTCGTCAAATATTTAAGTTTGTTCGTACAGTAGTTTTAGTGAAGTCAAAGGACTACAAAGATTACCTCGTATTTGAGTTTGATACAGTACGCTATGACCCGGAACTATATTATTTCAAATGGAATAAAAGAGGAAATCTTGAGGGATATGAGAAGTCAACTAACGAGCATCGTTTTACATGGCAACCTAGTGGAAGTCAATTTACAATAATTGAGAATATCCCAAAGGAAAGGTTACATGTATCAATTAAGCAACCAGAACCGATAAGTAAGAATACATTATTAGAGACTCTTAATTTTGATAAAACATGGTATAGTATTGTTTCAGAGAGAATACCAGAATAAAAATTAGTTCCAGAACCTTAACCGGATCTGGAACTTTTTAGTTTTCTGTATTGTGTAGTAATAGTGATTTTGTGTTTTCTGTATAGTCAGCATTACCGGAGATAAAGGTAACGATTTTGTATTTGGAGTCAATAGAATATTGAGTTGTCTTTTGTGAAATTATGCTTTTTATATTTGGCATATCAGCTTCATCAGATGTAAGCCAAAAAATCAAAGCCTTTGCATCATCATTTTTTGTAATACGCAATCGAGCATCACCCCCATATCTAGTATTGACAATATTAAAAACCTTAATCATCAAAAGGCGTTTTGGCAGTAGAGGGCAATGATATAAAGCCATTATCATCTCCCAAAGCATGACGTTTTAAATCATCATAGTTAATGTATTGTTCTGCTGGTAATGAGAAAGTTTTGTATTCTCCGGCATCAGTGACATAGTGATATACAATAGTTTCAAATCTGCGTACTAGCTGAAAAAAACTATCTGTTTGCCGATGTTCGGTGTCTACGAGAAAACGGTATATATCTTCAAGCGGATAAATACTTGTGATTATTACAGTATCCCACAAATTAAAAGTGTTCTGGTAACGGCTATGCGTTTGCAAATCACTATATTGGTCAAGCATATTTAATAACATAGAAAATTTTATGCTTGAGCCTTTAAGGTCATCAATAAAGATAATATGAGGTGCGCCACTTGATACATATAAGTCAAGTCCCCCATTCTGTAAGTCATTCAACATATAAATATTTTCTCTGCCGTGTAAGTCACATAGTTGCTTATAGTACCATGTCTTTCCTGATTTTGAAGCACCAACATGAAATTCATTATGCATAGTTTTTATAACCGGCATGTCGGATATGCGCTTGTCAAGATACGCAGATTTAATCATTTCTGTATATTTTCGATAGCGTATATTTTGTCGAAAGATTTCATTAGGAGTGTAACCATCCGAAAGAAGTTGCTGAATGGTATCTAAATCATTTCTATGACCTTGGATATCTTGTACTGCATCAATATCTTTAGAAAAAAGTACATGTTCACCTTTTTCGGCATAGACACCTTCTTTACGTAAATAGGCAGATAATTCTTTTTTTCCACCAAGTTGCGGTTCAATATGACTACCGCATAAAATGTCTGCAACATTTTTTAGAGTAGTAGTATTGCCGTATAAAGCCATGTGAGCATGATACAAGCCAGATGCGGACACGCAAACGGCAATCCCAGAAGTTCGATTTTTACCGCTATCATTCCAGAGATTTGTAAATATATCAGCAAGCTGTTCAGGATTTTCATATACATCTTTAGATAGTCCAGCATTAACCATGTTGGCTATTTGTATCGTAGCCACCCAAGCACGCCCTTTCATTTTTGAAGAAAAATGTCCCATATTTAGCTTGTATGATAATTAGGAAGTTAATTATCACACGTTTCCTTTCTTTTAATATCGTGGTTCAATACAATTCAGATACTATGGACTTTTGATGTTTAACCTGTAGCTTGACTACTCGACTGGAGT
>Ga0129311_1001980_pt1 | contig 13321 bp, 8 predicted proteins | sample Go1ome_FD_94435 | JGI IMG/M metagenome (GOLD analysis project Ga0129311, IMG submission 94435) | Western lowland gorrila individual fecal microbial communities from Wisconsin, USA - Go1022B metagenome | ecosystem: Host-associated > Mammals > Digestive system > Large intestine > Fecal | place... | reverse complement strand
GTCGGCGGCATTCACCATCCAACCGGGTGCTTGCTAAAATCCGAGGCTTCGGGCGGATGCTATCCGCCCCTACGGTTTGGCGGGCGCTTGTCGTGCCGTCCCTACACATAATGGACGTGCTTCTTGCTCACCAGCAGATTGATGCAGGTGATGGTCAGCACAATGGAGAACAGGAGAATGGCCGCAGCGGAGGCATACGAGGGGTAGCCGCCGGAGTTGCCATAGAGCATATCGTAGACGTAGCCCACAATGGTATTCATCTGGGCATTGTTCAGGTTCACGCCGAACAGGGCCACGGCATCGCTGTAGGCCTTGAAGGCACCAATGAAGCCGGTGACCACCAGGTAGAAGATGGAGGGAGAAATCATCGGCAGGGTGATTCTGGTGAAGATGCGCCATTTCCCCGTGCCGTCCACCTTGGCGGCGTTGTAATAGGTCTGGCTCACCGAGGCCAGGGCGCTGGTGAGAATCAGAATCTTAAAGGGCATGACAATCCACACCGTATAGAAGCACAGCACGAACATCTTTGCCCAGTAGGGGCCGTCGATAAAGTCCACCGGGGCAATGCCAAACACCCCCAGCAGCAGATTCATAAGGCCGTCGGAATAGGGGGTCTTCTTAAACAGAATCATAAACACCAGCCCCACCGCCAGGGTGTTGGTGACGTAGGGCAGGAAGAAAATGGTCTGAAACAGCTCCCGGAGCTTCTGCACGGAGCTGAGGGCCACGGAAATCAGCAGCGCCAGCCCGGTGGACAGGGGCACCGTAATGAGCACCAGAATGCAGGTATTTTTCAGCGCCTGCAAGAAATAGGGGTCGTGAAGGACGTAGGAGAAATTGAAGGTACCCACGCCGGTATAGGTCTGAGAGGCAAAATTGAAGCTCTCTTCAAAGGAATACACAAACACGTCAATCAGCGGGTATACCAGGAAGGCCCCCAGGAAGAGGAATGCGGGCAGCAGATACAGCCAGCCCTTTTTATTTTGCTGTTCCATATGGTCTCCTTATGCCCGGAAGGGGATGCGCAGCTCTGTTTCCGGGTCGAAGAGCAGCACCTTGTTTGGCTTCAGGCGGAAGCGCACCGTCTCCGCCTCCCGGTTGATGGCGGCATCCGAGGCGACGATGGCACGGATAGCCGTCCCCTGGAAGGCCGGGTGGGTACTGACCACGCTGACATCCCGGCCCATGACCTCCACATTCAGCAGCTTGCACTTCAGGCCGCCCTTCTCCTCCGGCACAAAGCCCTCCGGGCGCACACCCACGATTACCTTGCCGTCGGCAACGCCGGAAAGCTCCAATACCGTGTCCTCACCCAGCAGCAGCTTGCCGCCCTGAACCCGTCCGTCAAACACGTTGATGGGGGGTGTGCCCAGGAATTTTGCCACGAAGAGATCCACCGGGTCGTCATACACCTGCTGGGGCTTGCCAATCTGGTGCACCCGCCCGGCCTTCATCACTACGATGCAGTCGGAAATGCTCATGGCCTCCTCCTGGTCGTGGGTGACGAATACCGTGGTGATGCCGGTCTGCTTCTGGATGCGGCGGATTTCCTCCCGGGTTTGCAGCCGGAGCCGGGCATCCAGGTTGGACAGGGGCTCGTCCAGCAGCAGCACTCTGGGGGTTTTGACCAGAGCCCGGGCAATGGCCACCCGCTGCTGCTGCCCGCCGGAGAGCTCATTGGGCTTGCGCTCCAGCAGACCGTCAATCTGCACCAGCGCCGCAGCCTCCTGGGCACGGCGGTGCATCTCTGCCTTGGAGAGCTTGTCCTTTCCCTTTAAGTTTTCCAGGGGGAAGCAGATGTTTTGCAGCACCGTCAAGTGGGGATACAGCGCATAGTTCTGGAACACCAGCCCCACCCCCCGCTCCTCGGCAGGGAGCTGGGTCACGTCCTGGTCGCCGAAGAAAATCCGGCCACGGGTGGGGGCCTGCAAACCGGAAATCATATACAGTGTGGTGCTCTTGCCGCAGCCGGAGGGGCCCAGCAGGCCAATGAGCTTGCCATCCGGAATTTCATAGGTGAAATCATCCACCGCCACGGTGTCTGCCCCACCCTTCTTCCGGGCAGGGAATACTTTGGTGAGATTCTGCAAAACGACTTTCATTGTCTGTCTCCCCTTTTCAGGTGATGGGCCGCCCCGGGGCAAGCCGGGCAGCGGCAGGTTATTAAGCTCATTATACTATCCCTGTGCCGGGGGTGCAACCATAAATTCACGCTTATTTCACAATCCATCCATTTTCCCCGGGGAATGGGGAATTGACAACCCCCACGGATATGGTAAAATAGGGGAAGACAACGGAATTGGGGATGGGCAGGGTTCGTGCCCGATACCAAAATGAAATTCAACCCGCAACTCCCAATGAGGACAGCCGCCGGGCCATGGGGGATTTGACGGATGTGTTTTGCCCGACCCAAAAGGAGGAATGTTCCATGAAGGAAACATTGGAAAAAATCAAAGGAAAAATTCGCCTGGACAACCGCTACCTGTCCTATGGCATTGTGGCGGGGGTGCTGATTGCAATTATCCTGATTTGGACGCTGGTGGCCAAGGTGTTTGTCCCCGGCAACCGGTACAACGGTGCCCAGGCCCTGATGGCTTCCGGTAAGTTCCAGCAGGCCATGGAGGCCTTCACCGCCCTGGGCAGCTTCCGGGATTCCGCCGACTGCGCCAAGGAGAGTCAGTACGCCTATGGCTGCCAGCTGCTGGAGCAGGGGCTGTACACCGAAGCCACCGCCCAGTTCAAGGCCCTGGGGGACTATTCCGATGCCCGGGATAAAATCTCCCAGGTGCGCTACGCCGCCGCCGACGAGCTGCTCCAGGAGGGCAAGTACGACGAGGCCGCCTCGGCCTTCTACGCCCTGGGCGGCTACGGCGACGCTGCCGACCGGATTCTGGCCGCCCGGTATGACAAGGGCGAGTCCCTGCTGGCTCTGGGCAAATTCGACGAAGCCGAGGCCACCTTCGAGGCCCTGGGAGACTATGAGGATGCCTCCCAGCGGGTGCGTCAGGTGCGCTATCAGCGGGCCGATACCCAGCTCCGGGCCGGAAAATACAATGAGGCCCGGGATGGCTTTGCCGCCCTGGGTACTTACTCCGATGCTGCCCAGCGGGCGGCGGACGTGGATTTGGAAATCGCCTATGTCCAGGCCGGGCAGCTGGTGAAGGACGGGGCGTATTCCGATGCCGTCACCTCCTATGAAAAGCTGGGGGACTACAAAGACAGCGCCGAGCTGGCCCAAAGCGCCCGCTACGCCTGGGCCCAGCAGGAATTCCAGGCCTGCGACTACGACCAGGCCGAGACTCTCTTCACCGCCCTGGGGGACTACTCCGATGCGCCCCAGCAGCTGAAAAACGTAGTTGAAGCCCGGAATGCCCAGCACTACAGCGATGCCGAGCAGCTGCTGGAGGTGGGCAATTACCAGTCCGCCATTCTGGTGTTTGAGCAGTTGGGGGACTACTCCGATGCCGCCCAGCGGGCCCAGGAGGCGGCCTATGCCTGGGCCGAGGAGTGCTACGCCGCCCAGGAATACGACAAGGCCGAGGAGCTGTTCACCGGCCTGGGCAACTACTCCGATGCCCCCCAGCGGGCGGCCCAGGTGCGCAACTCCCGCCTGTTCCACACCGTGACCCGGGACACCACCCAGCTGCGTAAATCCATTGCCGCCGGGAATACCTTCACCGCCGCCGTCCGGGAGAACGGCACCGTGATTATCGCCGGTACCGACAAGGACGGCATCACCGATGCCCTGAACTGGCGGGACATTTTCGCCCTGGATGCCGGATATGCCCACCTGGTGGGCCTGACCAAGGACGGCACCGTAGTGGCCGCAGGCAGCAACAAATACGGCCAGTGCGACGTGGGCGAATGGTCGGATATCATCAGCGTAGCCGCCGGTGCCAACCACACCGTGGGTCTGCGGGCCGACGGCACCGTGGTGGCTACCGGCTACAACCTGGACGGCCAGTGCGACGTAAGCAGTTGGAAGGATATCATTGCCGTGGCCGCCGGCGGGTACCACACCCTGGGCCTCCGGGCCGACGGCACCGTAGTGGCCACCGGCGAGAATTCCAGCGGCCAGTGCGACGTGGCCGACTGGGGCAACATCAGCGCCATTGCCGCCGGATTTGACCACACCATCGGTCTGCGGAGCAACGGCACCGTAGTGGCCGCCGGCTCCAACGGCAACGGCAAGTGCGAGGTGTCCGACTGGAAGGAGATTGTGGCCGTGGCCGGAGGCTTCGACCACACCGTGGGCCTCCGGGCCGACGGCACCGCCCTGGCCGTGGGCTTCGCCATCTACGGTGCCTGCGACGTGGAGCAGTGGACGGACATTGTGCAAATCACCTGCGGCTATGACCACACCGTGGGCCTGCGCTCCGACGGCACCGTGGTAGCCGTGGGCAACAGCAGCAAGGGCCGCTGCGACGTGGGAGAATGGACCAAAATCCGCACCGGCGGCGAAGAGGACGCCGACCTCACCCAAGCCCCCACCATTGAGGCCCCCACCGAAGAAGCCCCAGCCCAGCCGCCCCCTGCTGAGGAAGTACCTACGGAAGAACCCCCCACCCAAGCCCCCACCACCCAGCCCGAGCCGGGCCAAGCCGCATAAATTTTTTCACCGGGAGCCACTTTCTGGCTCCCGGGTTTCTTTTGGGGGGATTGGGTTTGACAATTCTTTCCTTGCCAATTATAATTTAACCGGGAGGGATGCAGTGTGTACACCATTTTGGTTGCGGATGATGAGGCCATCATTCGGGAGGGGATTAAGGTTCTGTTTGACTATGCGGCCCTGGGGTTTTCTATTTGCGGCGAGGCGGCGGATGGAGACCAGGCTTTGGCCCAGATTCAGACCCTACAGCCGGATGTGGTGCTGATGGACATTCGGATGCCGGGGCTTACCGGGCTGGAGGTTATCCGGCAGGCCCGGGCCCAGGGGTACCGGGGCAAGGTCATTATTGTCAGCAGCTATTCCGACTTCAAATACGCCCAGGAGGCCATCCGCCAAGGGGTACAGTACTACATCACCAAGCCCATCGACGAAGAGGAGCTGGAGCAGGTGCTCCGGGATTTCAAAACCGCCTTCGACCGGGAGCGCTCCGCCCGGAATGCCTCTGAGCACTACCGGCAAAAGGCCAGAAGCACCATTGTCAAGGAGCTGCTCCTGGGCACCGGGGCGCTGCCGCCCCAGGCCGCCGCCGAAATCGGGCTGCTGGCCGACCGCTATCAGGCGGTGATTCTGGAAAAATACAGTCAGGCCCAGCCTGAGGAGCTGCCGGATTTTGCATCCCTGCTCCGGGTGAACAACCAGGAGGGCCGCTTCTTTGAGGCCACGGTGCTGGAGGGGGCGCAGGTTCTGCTGCTGAAGGGAGAGGCCGCCGGGCAGCGGTTCCGGGCCCTGCTGGAGCGCTTCCAGCATGAAAAAAGCGCTCCCCACCGGGAGCTTCCGGGGAACTGCTTCCTGTGCTGCGGAGAGCCGGTGACTCGGCTGCAAGACATCTGCCTGTCCTACCGTCAGGCCCTGCGGGCCCAGAGCCGCCGGTTTTTCTGCCAGCAGGAGCAGCATGTGCTGCCCTACAGCGCCCTGCCCCCGGAGGACACCATCCACCCGGTGCTGACCCGGGAGCTGCCGGGGGAATATACCCAGCAGCTGCTGCGCTACATCCAGTCCTTCAACCGGAACATGCTGGCCCAGACCCTGAAGGAGCTGCAAGAGCAGCTGACCCACTCCTCAGACAGCGAAGAGGCCATCAAGCTCTTCTTCACCGATTTGCATTTGCAGGTCAAGGAGCAGATGCGCCGCCTGTATCCCGGCAGCGACATTCCCTTCTATTCCAACGCCCAGCTGATTCGCTGCATTGACCAGGCCAGCTTCCTGCACGAAATCACCCGCTTTCTGGCCCAGCGGTTTGAGGTTATGATGTCCTCCATCGGTGCCTCCAACCGGGACAGCGTTCTGGACGATATTCTCCACTACATCGACCACAACTACCCGGAGAACATCACTCTGGAGAGCATCGCTCCCCTGTTTGGCTACAACCACTCCTATCTGGGCAAGATCTTCACCAAGAAGATGGGCCAGAGCTTCAACTCCTATGTGGACCATGTGCGCATTGAGCAGGCAAAGCGTCTGCTCCTCCGGGACGATTCCAAGGTATACACCATTGCCCAGCAGGTGGGCTATAAAAATGTGGACTATTTCCACCTGAAATTCAAGAAATATGTGGGGCAAAGCCCTGCCGAATTCCGAAAACAGAACAGAGCGTAGAAAAAGCCGCTGCCGGGTGACCGGCAGCGGTTGAGCATGTCGAAAACCCCCTTCGGGGCTTTCCGCCAAACTTTTGCAGTCCGCCGCGCGCACGCCTTGTGCGCCATAGGCGCACAAGACGCACACTTGCGGCCTGAGAAGTATTTTCTGCCAGGTACACGCCCCGGCAGAAAATGATTTGACTTTATTTGCCGACTACCGTCGGCAAACTCTGCGAGGCTTCTTTGATGGACAGAAAAACCGCTGCCGGGTGTCCGGCAGCGGCTTTTCTGGGGGGAATCATCTTTTTGAGAGAATTATTGCTTCTTATTCTTCTTGCCGGTAATCACCAGGACAACGGCCACGGCCAGAACCACAACGGCTACCACAATGACCACGGTACTGCTGCTGCTCTGGGGGGCGGGAGCGGGGGCCTGGGTGGGGGCTTCGGTGGGAGCCTCGGTGGGAGCCTCGGTGGCCTGCGCTTCGTTATCATAGTCGAAGCCGGAGACGGTGAACTTAATCTCCAGAGAGGTGGCGGGGGTGGGATAGTAGGAGATTTCCTTCACATCCTCGTTCCACCTGTTCTGCACCAGGACGGTGAGGAATTCGGTGTCGTCGGGGTTCAGGTAGGCTTCCTTATAGGTGTGGCGGGTAGAGCCGTCCACCACCAGCTTGACATCGGTAATCTTCACGGTGTCGTTGACGGGAATGTCGGTGCTGACGCCCAGGATGTTGAAATAGTCCTGGTTGCCGGTCTTGAAGTCGTCGGCGAAGATGGAGCCGAAGTCGGTGACGGAGACGGTGTAGGTGCCGTTGCCCTTGATTTCCGCATCGGTGACCAGGCCGTACTTCTCGTTGGTTTCGTTGCCGTAGATGAAGTTGCCGAACTTGTCGGAGTCAATGCCGTTGGCGGAGTTCCAGGCATCCCGGAAGGTCCAGTTGGGGGTCTGGAGCAGCAGGTAGGCATGGTAGGTGCCCTTGGGGTCAAACTGGACGGCGGGCTCGGTGGCCTCCTCGGCCTGGGCAGCCTCTGCGTCCACGCCGGTGACGCTGTTCAGGGTGACGGTATACTCAATGGTGGTGAAGGCTTCGGGCTCGGCAATGTACTTGGTGGCCCACTCGTTGAAGCCGCCGGCCAGGCGGATGCAGGAGGCAGCCTTGAAGTCGCCGGTGTCCTCGGTCCACCAGGTCTTGCCGTCGGCATCGGCGTTCATGTCCACGGGGACATCCTTGCCGTCAATTTTGCAGGTAACGGTGAAGTCCATTCCGGCCACGCCGGTGACATCCTCTGCCACCAGGCAGGGGGCGAAATACCAGGAGTTTACGGTGGGGGTGTCGAAGGTCAGGGAAACGGTCTTGCTCTCACCGGCCCGGATGGTCTCGGTGACAGCGGTGATGCCCTCTACATCGGTGCCGGTGTAGCCCCAGCCCCAGTCGTTCTCGGCTTCCTTATCGCCGCCGTAGGCGATGAAGAGCTTGAATTCCTCGGGCACGGGAACCGCCTCGGCAGGAGCCTCGGGGGCGGAAACGGCGTTCAGGGTGACGGTATACTCAATGGTGGAGAAGGCTTCGGGCTCGGCAATGTACTTGGTGGCCCACTCGTTGAAGCCGCCGGCCAGGCGGATGCAGGAGGAAGCCTTAAAGTCGCCGGTGTCCTCGGTCCACCAGGTCTTGCCGTCGGCATCGGCGTTCATGTCCACAGGGACATCCTTGCCATCAATTTTGCAGGTAACGGTGAAGTCCAGGGCGCCAATGCCGGTGACATCCTCTGCCACCAGGCAGGGGGCAAAGTACCAGGAGTTTACAGTGGGGGTATCGAAGGTCAGGGAGACGGTCTTGGTCTCGCCCACCTTGATTTTTTCCTTCACAGCGGTGATGCCGTCTACGTCGGTGCCGGTGTAGCCCCAGCCCCAGTCGTTCTCGGCTTCCTTGTCGCCGCCGTAGGCAATGAACAAATCGAACTCTTCGGGAATTGCCGCTGCCTCAGCAGATGCGGGAGCGACTGCTGCACCGGCGGCAAGGAGCGCCAGCACCAGCATAATGGACAGGAATCTTGCAAGTGTCTTCTTCATGTGTTTTACCTCCCTAATGATTGCGCCGCTCCGGCAGATTTTCCGAAGGTCAGCGATACGCCAGCCGGTTATGGTTGGCCGCAGTATTACTTTACCAAAAAAATCATTTGCTGAAAACACCGCAATTTCGAGATAAACTACATGAAAAATTATACGTCCCGGCCTCAGGCCCCCTCCGGGGTGTTCCCCGGAAGGATGAGCACCACCTGGGTGCCGATGCCCACGCAGCTGTCCAGCCGGACACCGTAGGCCTCGCCGTAGCGCAGGCGGATGCGCTGGTTGATATTGTACAGGGCAATGCCGGATTGCAGCTGCAAATTGGGGGTGTTAATCATATCCCGGATTCTCTGCACCTCCGCCTCGGGCATCCCCTTGCCGTTGTCCGCCACAATCAAATGGAGCTGCCCCCGGAACCGGACGATATCGATGCGGATCAAGCCCACACTGTTGATTTCCTCCAGGCCGTGAACCACCGCATTCTCCACCACCGGCTGCAACAGCAGGGGCAGAATGCCATAGCATTTGGGCTCCAGCCCCGGCTCGATTTCGATAATGTAATTGATGCGTTCGCCGAAGCGCATTTTCTGGATGGCCAGATAATTTTTTACATGGTCCAGCTCCTTCTCCAGGGTGGTGAAGGTGGTGCCGTTGTTTTCCAGGACGTAGTGCAGCGTCTTCCCCAGAATCTTGATGGAGTCCGCCACGTCCCGGTTGCCGGAGGTCAGGGCCTTCATACGGATGGTCTCCAGGGTGTTATACAGGTAGTGGGGGTTAATCTGGTGGGCCAGCATTTTGTATTCCATCAGCTGCTGCTTGTTGCGCAGCTCCTTCTCGTTGAGCTCGGCCTCGTACATCTTGGCATCTTTCTGCTTGATGTCCTGAACCATGAATTTCAGGTCCTCGAAGGCATCGTTCAGCTCGTCGTTGCCCCGGAAATCGGAGATGATATTGTAGTCCTGGAGCCGGGCCTTGTGCATTTCCTCCCGGAGCAGCTCCACCCGTCTGGCGAAATAATCCGCAAAGAGGAACAGGATGATGCCCGGGGTCAGCACGGCGAAGAGCAGCAGCAGCACCCACACATTCATAATGTGGCGGATGGCATTGATGCCGCTGCCGTCCAGGGTGCAGATATACATTTTGGTGCCGGTATTGTGCAGGTGGATGGTGGAGACGGTGGTGAAATAGTCCGTCCCCTCCGCCTTGATCCGGCCGGAATACCGGTAATAGGCTCCGTCAAAATCAATCTCCACCGGCTGGGGCTGGCCGTACCAGCTGCGCTTGGAGCTGTAGACAATGCCCTGGTCGTCCACGGACACCGCATCCAGGATATTGCTGGTATCCAGCCGGGAGCGGAGATAGACATCGCTGAGCCGCACCAGGGCCACAGCATGGTAGTCCGAATTGGGCAGGCCGATTTTCCGGATAAGGCACAGGTTGCTGTTGTCCGTGGTATAGGCATCCCGCTGGATGGAAATCCAGAAGGCATTGGCGGTATCCAGCGCCCGGGTATACCAGTCCGATGCCGCCACCTCCGGGGTCACCAGGCGGTACTGCTTGTAATTTTTGATGCTGGGATTGTCGGTGAAGATATAAAGCCCCTCAATCTCCCCGGCGTTGAACACCAGCTCGTCCATATTGCCCAGGGTATTGGCGGCGTTGACGAATTCGCTGGTGCTCTCATAGGGCCGGGACAGCACCCGCTTCACCCCATTGTCATAGCAGACCCGCTCCGAGATGCTGTAGGCCTGGGTGGTGATTTCCGAGAGCAGTGTTTTCACCCGCCGGTGGTCCGCCTCCAGCAGCTGCAAATAGTGGTCATTCAGCATCCGGTTGGCGGAGAAAATCAGGAAGGCACCCACAATCAGCAGGGGGATAAACAGGCCAATGGCATACACCGCATACATCTGGTGCTTGATTTTGGTTTTCCCCCAGCCGAGCTTGCGAAACAGAACCGGTTTTTTCATCCTCATGCTCCTTGTGTTGTCTCCCCGGCTCCCGCCGGGGAGAAGCTCACTCCACTGTAATTTTCAGCGTCACAGGGAAATCGCTGTGCACCTGGGGGGCCGTGACATGGAGGCCCCGGGCATCCGTCCGCCAGGTGATGGGGGTGTGCTGGAAGCCCAGGACGGTTACATCCGAAATAATCCCGTGGAATGCCTCCAGGTTCTCCCCCCGGCTGTCTGCAAAGGATTCCACCGTAAAGCAGCCGTCCGCCGGGCACTGCATGGCTATGGCGTAGATGGCCCCATGGCCGGTGGTGAAGCGGTAGTCGGCGGGGGTGTAGGTCAGCTCCTGCTGGTCCTGGAACTGGCCCTCCTGAATGGAAACCGGGCCCTCCATGCTTCTGCGCCACACCCGGGAGCCGTTGATGGCCTGGCCGTTGACCTGCATCCAGGCGGCCAGATCCGTGAGAATTTTCCGGTCCCCCTGGGGGATGGTGCCGTCTGCCTTGGGGCCGATGTTCAGCAGGAGGTTGCCCCCCTTGCTCACGGTGTCAATCAGGGTGCAGATAATCTCCCGGCTGCTCTTGTAGTCCAGGGAGTCGGTGTAGCACCAGGAGTTCCGGGCCACTGCCGTATCCGTCTGCCAGGGGTAGGGCTTGGCCTGGGCGAAGCCGCCCCGCTCCACCTCCGGGATGCCGCTGCCGAACATCATGGCATCGTGCTTGTAGCAAATCATCACATCCTGCCCCCACCGGTGGCCGCAGTTATAATAGAAGGCGGCCAGCTTTTTCAGGTAGGGCTTGAAGGCCCGGTGCTGAATCCACCAGTCGAAATACAGCAGCCTGGGCTGGTAGTTCAGGATGATTTCCGCAGTTCTGGCCAGCCAATCCTCCAGATATTCCTCCGTGGGGCAGGGCTGACTGGTAAGGTCCTGGTTGTCCGCCTCGGGCATGGCGGGCCAATAGAAGTCCCCCTTGACCATGGGCTCGTGGATGTCGCTGTCGAATTCCCGGCCATGGCCCATGAAGAACCAGTGCTCCCCCCGGTGGGAGGAGGTGCAGAATTCCATGCCCTTGGCCTGGGCGGCCTGCTTCAGCTCCCCCAGCGCATCCCGCTTGGGGCCCATCTCGGCGGCATTCCAGTGGGAGAGCTGGCTTTTGTACATCTGGAAGCCGTCGTGGTGCTCCGCCACCGGGAAGATATACCCTGCCCCGGCCTGGGAAAACAGCTCCATCCACTCCCGGGCATCGAATTTCTCCGCAGTAAACAGGGGGATAAAATCCTTATAGCCGAATTCCTTCTGGGGGCCGTAGGTCTGAATATGGTGGGTATAGGCGGGGGAGCCCTGGATGTACATATTCCGGGAATACCACTCATTGGAATAGGCCGGGACGCTGTACACCCCCCAGTGGGTGAAGATGCCCAGGCGCTTCTCCCGGAACCAGTCCGGCACCCTGGCCTGCATCAGCGATTCCCAGGTGGGCCGGAAGGGCCCCTGGGCAATAATATCGTCTACGGTTTTCAGAATTTCCTGTTCGTTCATCTTCCATTCCTCACAGACAGGCAGTCAATACATTCCGAATCTTCCGGGTGACGGAGGAGGTGCCGGTGTCCCGGCGCTGGCACAGCAGCAGCACAGTAACCCCATTGGCGGGGCTGTTGCAGAAATAGGTGCCCAGCCAACCGTCCCAGCCGTATTCCCCGGGCCAGGGGTTGCACAGGGCCATCCCCGGCTGCTCCATCACCCGCATCAGGTTGCCATAGCCGTAGCCTGCCAGGCCGTCCCAGCTGCGCCACATGGAATCCAGCTGCCAGGGGGTGAGCTGGCCGTGGGTCAGGAAGTCCACGGTGCCGGGCTGCATCACCCGCACTCCTGCCAGCTGGCCGCCGTTCAGCAGCATCTGGGCGAATTTGGCGTAGTCGTCAATGGTGGAGACCAGTCCGGCCCCGCCGGACTCAAAGGCAGGGGCGGCATCCTGGGTATAGCGGATATCCAGATTGTTGGTGGGGTATGGCAGCAGCCTTCCCTCGGCCCGCTCATAGACCTGGGCCAAACGGTGGCGCTGCTTCTCCGGGACATAGAAGCCGGTATCTGCCATGCCCAGGGGCGCAAACAGCTCCCGGCGCAGGAATTCCCCGAAGCGCAGGCCGCTGACCTGCTGGATTACCGCCCCCAGCACATCCGCCGAGGTGCCGTACAACCACCGCTCCCCGGGCTGGAAGGCCAGACTGCACCGGCCCAGCCGGTTGGCCAGCTCCAGAGTATCCATGGGGGCGCTGCCATAGAGGGCCTGGTCCGCCTGGTGGAACACCGCCCCGGCTTCCCGCCCGGCTTCGTCGTCCCCGGGGTAGGACAGGCCGGAGGTCATATTCAGCAAATCCTTCACCTGGACATCCCGGCGGACAGGAACCCGCTCCCCCTGCTGCCAGACCGTCTGATTCCGGAAGCCGGGGAGAAATTCCGACACGCTCTGGCCCAAATCCAGCTGCCCCCGCTCCACCAGGAGCATGGCCGCAGCAGCCGTCACCGGCTTGGTCATGGAGTACATTCTGGCAATGGTATCCCGGGAGAAGGGTACCCCCCGCTCCACATCCGCAAAGCCCGCCTGGGCGTAGGCCAGCCCCTCCCCGCCCCGGCGCACCAGCAGGTTCATTCCGGCAAATTCCTGCTCCTGTACCGCCTGATCCAGCAGGGCCTGAAGCCGCTGTTTCAATTTTTCCATAGGTCATCCTCCTGTGGTTTTTTCTTCTATTATAGCGGCGGGCCGCCGGGAAATACAACCATAAAAACAAGAGATTTTTACCCCGGGAATCTCCCTGCCGGTGGGGGTGAGGGAAATGTAAATAATTGTGTCAAAAATGTTAAAAGTATTTCAAATATATCATCAGCATATTGACACACAAATTCAGCCATGCTATACTGAATTTACCAATCGGAAAGACTAACTATTAAAAGTCAAGCCCCAAAATGAGGATATTGGAGAAAAAGTTCCTACCGCAAAAACGACATAACAAGTAGAGCGTCGGTGACGGCGCTCTGAGGAAGGTTTTTAAGGGTT
>Ga0129311_1001977_pt1 | contig 13335 bp, 13 predicted proteins | sample Go1ome_FD_94435 | JGI IMG/M metagenome (GOLD analysis project Ga0129311, IMG submission 94435) | Western lowland gorrila individual fecal microbial communities from Wisconsin, USA - Go1022B metagenome | ecosystem: Host-associated > Mammals > Digestive system > Large intestine > Fecal | place... | reverse complement strand
CTTTCTATCTTGAGGCTCAAGTTAACACTTAATAATGTTATATTCTTTAAGACACATAGCTTCAATCTGCATTTTCAAATTATCCCGAATGCCTTCATCTGAAACTTCAGTAAAAGGAATTACACTTATTCCCGGAATCATTTTTATAGCAGTTGTTATATCTGGATACTTCATATTGTTCTCAACAACCTTCTGTTCTGCACCTTTTCTATCAAAAGGATACTCATTGTATTTGGTTATTGTAGATATTATATCTTTTTCCAAATCGGATAAATCATATTTTTGCTTTAAATATTCTAAAACAGTTTGAATCACTACATTGCTTGACATATATTTTCTTACTCCTTTATTTTACAACTATGTCTCTATCCTTACCAGTTTTTACATTTGCGATTCCATAACAATACCTTGTAACTATAACAATAAATTGAATACTTCCAAAAATTGAACCTACTATGACTTTACTACTATTACGGTTCTTCCAAGCCCTGTTAATTCACAAAGTTCTCATCTGTTTCAACAGCTACAAGATTCAGGATTTTGATTTCCCCCATACAATTTAATGTCAACTTAATAACTCAAACGCTACATATCATTTTTATTTTTCATAAATTCATTCAACAATTCCTTATATTTATCTCCCTCATTACCGAGTATAATTTCATTAATAATTGATAGAATTAAGGCCTGTCCGCCACAAACGCCATTCCTATCATAATCTTCCGGTATATCGTCCGCTGATGTTGGTATTTCAATTTCGTTTATCCACCACTTATCAAGTTTATTATATATTCGCATCATATCCCCAAATAGCTGTACATCTTCTTCACCAAAACCCTCATTTAGATTTTTAAGTAATTTGTGAGTGATATCATTTCTCTTTTTACGGATTATTTGATATCTATCACAATCTTCCTGCGTAATAGCTTCTGCATCCATAAACCACTTTAACGATGCGTTCTCAAGATTCTTATCCAGTGCCCTTACTTTCTCTTTATAGGCATTGGACTCTTCACACACAATCCTGTCACCATCCATATAAAAATGTTCTGAATAAAAATCCCTGACTTGTTCAATTACAAACTCTTTCAAGCATTCATAATTCATAACAAAAACGGCAGCAAAATTAATATTCGTCTTTAAAATATTTTCATCCAAAATATTCTTCCAATTATCCACAAATATTCTCCTCTTAAATATTTCATATCTCTCCAACCACATAATCAGAAATATCAATTTCCCGTAATACCGATTTCGAAATGAACATTGTCATTTCACCATCCGGATTTTGGAACATAACAATATTCTCAAATCATTTATACTATTTCAATTATAGAATTTCAGAATTGTTGCTTGCAAAAATTCTATTATCCCGGCATAGACAAATAGCAATATGATTGTGGGGCACAAGATACTCCTATATCCTCTAAGGACAACGGTTGGTCATATAAAACCACATTCTTTAATTGATACGCAACTGCCTTTTTCTTTCCCTTATAATATTTTCTAAAAAAAGAATATGTAATGCCTGAATGTTGTTTAGTCTGACGCCATACGTTTAAAATATCATCTTCAATGATATCTTCAATTTCAGCTTCTGCCACAACCTGCTTCTGAGGTGCCGTCGCATATATAATAATTTTGTCAACATCTTCTCTGCATCTAAATTTACGATATTCAAAAAGTTTTGTTCCATTCAATATACGCTCTACAAATTCAGGATTAATCGATAATAACATTTGACACATTGACTTTTCCCTCCACTAATATCTTTCTAAACTGATTTTCATTCAAGTGAACATCCGTTGGATATTGTCCTTCGTTCGCCCAACATCCATTGTTATCCAACCAATTCATATTTACATTATTTCCGGCACCAAAATATCCATAATATAGCATTTCAATAATTGTAAAATTTCTAAAGCTGTTATATTGTTTCAATAATTCAGCTTCATCAAATACAGATTTATTACCTATTCTCTGTTTTAATTCCTCGAATGTCATCAAACAGCGATTATTAATTTTTGCCTGTATAACATCAGTAACCACACAATAAGAAGTGATACACGATCTGTATCTTTTACCAGTTCCTTGTGTATATCTACGATAAATCAATACAGGTTCTCCAACCTTATGTTTTATCTGGGATGCTTGTCCCACATAAATCTTACTGAGTCCATTACTTACACTACTACTGATTTTACTCTGTAAAAAGGAACTATTGGCAAGTTCGGAATATGCAAACATAGTGTCGTGATAATTGTCGTCAATAATAATATAACCTGCATAATCAAACCTTGATTTTATAAACGGAAATGCCTTGTACGGATCACTAAAATCAATGTTTTTACGACTCTTGACAAGAACATTTTCCCCATTCAGATTTCTGCCCATATTTTGAAATCCGAAACGTTCAAACTGTGAAATAAGAGTTCCATGTTTATCAAATACCGTGACATAAATTTCTTCACAATTTGATTGCTGCCATTTCCACAGAACTAATCCTATTGCCCCTTCTCCAATTCTTTGTCTTCTGAATCTTTCTGCAATTCTAAATGTACTTATTTTTATCCTGTTAATACTCGGCAAAATATCTTTCTGTAATCGAATTTCTTCACATTCGTTTTTTAATACCACAAATGCGCCGACACCTATCTCATCTTCAAATACAAGTGCAGTAGATTCCTCATTTGCTTTTTTACTAAACCACTCTACAAATCCTGTACTGTTCTTATTGCCTGGATAATCAGATTTTAAGGAATCAAAAAAGGAATCACCTAAATCTATTTCTGAAAATTTCTTTAAATAAAATTTACCAGCCACTTTACAGCCCTCCTTGCCTTATTTTTTGTATAACATTCTCCAAGTCAGAACTACCTGTTGAAACTATTAACGGGACACCCAATTTTTTTGCTATTTCTTCCGCATAAATCTTTTCTTCTCTTTGAAAAGATTCAATATCTGCTTCTTCTACAACAACTCCGTCTCTTTGCAATCGACGTGTCGCAATAACAGATGGTTGCTCCATTAGTAAAACTATACTATCGGGTTTTAAGGATGTATATGTATTCATGGGAACCCTCGAAATACAACCTTTTCCATCTAACAAACAAAAATGCCCATCTAATATAAATTCATCTCCCTTTTCACGCAATTCATCTATTGCCTTTAATAGAAACAATTGATTCTCATCAATATCTTCTACAATTTTATCAGCAGAAAAATTTCTACTTCTTTTTTCAGCAATCAGCTTACTTGCAGAATATATAGCAATACCAAGTTGTTCTTTCACTTGATTACAAAAAAATGTTTTTCCTACACCATGGATTCCACTAACAAAAATCATAGTAAAATCACCTCCTATATTCTAATTCAAACAATCGTTCAAAATAATTATTAAAACTCTTCCTCAATCGCTACCCAATGTTCATCTGCCATACTTTCCGCAAACTCGGTATTATTAATATACAACTGTTCATCTTCATCCCTTACAAATCCCCATTTGAGACCATACTGTTCTGCATAACGCTTAAATGCTAAGAATTTATTCCCCATTTGCATATCAATATTTTTACTGTGTCCGGAAGCCTCGCCACCTTTTGTTTCAATAAGCCATGTTTCTCCGTTTTCTTTTTGTACAATGTAATCCGGATAAAACAACCACTGTTTCTGCAATGCATCTGTATATACGATTGACAAATACTGCTGCCCGGCATCTCCGTTCTTGTAAAACCATTTCACCTCACGATTATTTTCGCAGTAACGCTCAAATAATCTCTCGGGTAAAGATCGTGTTCTATCGGTACAAAATGCAGTTGTGTATTTCCAATATGCATATAAACGGAATTCTTGTTCTTTCTTAACTTCACTGAACTTATACATCTCTTGTTCCGGAATTGTAAACTTATCTGTCTTAGGTTCCAAAACAAAGGATTGCTGAACATTCATCTGACTGGTAACATGTTTAAAATCCATTTTTAACTTCTGCGTATTGTTAATAACAAATGCATAAAAAGTGTTCGTATCTAATGCAAGGAATTTATATTTATTATTCTTTCCTTTACGAAACATTCTTTCCAGAATCGCTTTTACCTTTTGTGATTGCATACCGGTTACCTTTTTTATTTCATCTACCGCATGTAGTAAATATATACCATGCGTATGAGTGTTCACCTGCGTTTTCATCACAATCTGTCGCTGTGCATCCTGCTTTGTCAATTCCTCCGTTGTACGAAAAATCCCTCGCAAAATGTGACTATCAATTTCTTCATCAAAATTGTAGCCCGCTCCTACCAAATTAACCTTGTTATTTTCTTTGTTCCCGGTTAATGAATAAGTAGTTTTAAAGTATTCATGTACTTTTAGAAGAGTTTCCCGTTCGCCCAAGCCATCATAATCCAAATTACGCAATTCCTTGGTGAGAGAAAAGCCTTTTACTTCATCTTTCAAAAATAAGCGCCGCAACTGATATGCCTTATCCAAGGAGGATAATAACCCTTCCTTATACTTTGTATCCAACGTATACAAATAACAAAAGTCCAATACATTTATACCATAATGCTTTCGTTCCGGCATCCTTCTTATACGTCCAATCGTCTGAATCTGGAATTCCTCGCTTCCGCCTTCTCGCAACTTAACAAGAATCTTTGCACGCGGACAGTCCCAACCGGTAGAGATGGCTTGCTTCATCAGCAAAAATGCCGGTGTCCCATCTAAAGCAGTCAAATCATCGGATATCATTTTGTCATCACTCATCCAAATATTAACCATGCCATTATCATAGGTATATCCCATGGATTCTAATTTTCCTTCAACTGCTTTAATCGTTTCAGGTTGTCCGGCAGGAAACTGAACCAAAACAAGCGGGCGAATGTTTGCACCGACTAATTTATAATTTTCTGCAATTTCTTTTCGCTTCTCATCTGCCAAATCAAGCAGATAGTCATAATCATTTACAATCTGTTTATCCTCATCTACACCTTCATTCACATAAATTGCACGAGTAATCAGTCCAGCATTTATAACCTCATCTTCCGGTATTTCATAATACTCCTGATGGCTGACTTTATTAGCTGTTGCAGACACACGTATAATATTCTTTGCTGCAAAAGCATTTATAATATCGTTCGCCTTGCTGGTATTATTAGTATGTTCTTCATCAATGATAACTACAAAGTTTGTTCCTTCTTTGTGAGCATCTGCAATTCTATCAAACAGATTTTGTCTCTCACCATCCTTTAGTGCATTATTTCCACGTTTGGTAACAAGTTCCCAATTTACAAAAGTAATGCTTCCCGGTGTGAAACCGGTTAGTAAGGAATACAATAAATTTCTCGTATCTCTCTGTGGTGTAATACGTTCCATTTGTTCCTTACTTTGTTCTTCCAAGTCTCCTTTACCCGGGCATAGCCAAACAAATGCTGTATTATTATCCGTATTGTTCAAATATTCATCAATATATTTAATCAGAATAATTGTCTTTCCCGCACCGGTTGGAGCCTTAACAGTAATCACTTTCTTGCTATCTCGTTCTACCGTCTTTTGAATCAGGAAATTAACACAATCATTCTGAAATTCAAAGTCTTTTATCCCTTTTACCATAATTCCCCTGCCTCTCTTAATTCAAAGTTAAAATAATAATCAGGTATGATGTATGTATCAACACTTCCAAATAGTGCCTCTTGCGATGCTGTCAGCAGCACATCCTGAGAAACATAAATTGCTATTATATCAGTATATTCATTCCATTTCTTCTCCAATTCATCAGCCTCATCATCGCTCATAATCATGATATAGGAATCATCATCAATTCTAATTCCATGTTCCAATTGAATCATTTCAGTTACATGGTTTAATAAAGAATCTGCTAAATATTCCTCACTTTTAGGCACAAAATCAGTATGATAATACTTTAAGTTTTCAGGTATTCCTTTGGAGTAGTCACTTCCATCTTGTCTTTTCCCAGTAATAACCGTTTTAACTCTTTGATAGGTTATTTCTTCACAAATATTATTTTCATTATTAGTACAGAGAATAAACTTACGCTGTCCTCCATCTTCCTTATTTAACTCCAAAACCGCTTGCGCTGTAGTTCCTGAGCCAGCAAAAAAATCAAGTATGGTAATTGATTTTGGAAAGTGCATGAGCAATTCCTTAATTAATGACACTGGTTTAACAGTGTCAAATCCAGCAGCTCTACCTAAAATATTATTTAACTCATCCTTTCCACTTTGCGCCGTACCAACAGCATCTGCAGTGAAATGTGACCAAAATGGAAAATATTTACGCTTGTCAGCTTCATCTTCGGGATAAATTGCCCTCTTAACAATAGCATCAACAATTTCAATTTTTCCCTGATTTTCTAATTCACGAGCTGTATCTTCTCCTATTTGCCATCTCTTCCCTTCTCGTGGAAACTGCCCCAATATAGAAAATTTCATGGTATCTCTTTTGTATGCTCCTGCATCTGATTTTTCAATTATCTCAAAACGACATTTTCCGAATCTTCCTTCATGTGGATACTTTAAATCTCCTTCCATTTCTTTTAAAACAAAGCCTCTCCTATTTGCTTTATTTTTTGCATAACAATATATTGATTCTACTTTTTTCTGTAGTGCAAAACGCGCAACACCAGCATTCGTAGGTTGAGTTGTAGATTCCCACGTTAGTTGACCAATAAAATTATTCTCTCCAAATAACTCATCACACAATAATTTAACCTGAGCCCCCTCATAATCATTAATCGAAATAAAAATAATGCCTTCCTCATTTAATAGGGCATGTGAACAAGATAATCTCTTTTCCATAAATGATAGCCATTTACTGTGCTTAAAATCATCATCTTCTCCAACCATATTATCATCATAAATAAAGTCTTTATTCTTAGTATTATATGGGGGATCAATATAAATCACATCTACTTTCCCTTTATGCGTTTTCTCAAGTAAATGTAAACTATGCAAATTATCCCCTTCTAACAGGAAATTATAGTCTTCACCCGGCACCATACATATTTCGTGTTCTTTTACTTCCGTAAAAACAGGAATATTATCACGCATCATAACATCGACTGCTTCCTCATGTTCTTCCCACACAAGTCCATAGCGTTTTGATACCAGTTCTTTTTCAATCTGATTAATTGCAATTAACGACTCATCATCACTATGTTGTTCTTTTAAAGTTTCCAAAAACTCTATCATTTTATCCCGACGGATTTTAGACAAATTGCTCATACGTTTCTCCTATTCTATACTTCATATTCCTGCTTTTCTTTTTTACTTAAGCATAAATAGTTCAAGTAACACTTCTGACATTTTTCCTTACTACATTTTCGTGGCAAATCATTCTTTCGTATATTCGATGCAGCATCTCTGATATCACGACTTACATTTTCAAGCAATCCTTCAGTTACTCTCTGACGTTCACTTTCAGAATTATCCAAATTATAGATTTCCAAATAATCTGCAGTTTCCCCAGTTAATTTCTGATAGCCCAATGCATATATTTTTAACTGTTCTGCATTAATACACTCTGTAACTTCTCGACTAGCCGTTTTAAAATCGACGATATAAGTTTTCTCTTCACCGGATATTTCACGACGTTTTACCAAATCAATTCGTCCATTTACCTTTATTCCATCTCCCATATCCAGTTCAATATCCGCCTCCGCCATTGTTATATTTGCAAAATCATCCTGATTTTTAGTAACATATCCAGCTATGGATTTTTTTGCACCTTCCAACATGTTGTCTTGTAGCTTAGGATTTGCATATGGTAAGTAAAAGCTGTCATTCACAATCTGTTCAATATCCTCAGATGACAATGTTTCTCCACTTAAGAATCTTCTATGTATGTTCATAACAATCTCATGCATTGCCTTACCATACCCTAACGCCGGTACAATAGGTTGTACAAATCCGTAAAACATGGACAACTTAAAACGGTACGCACAGTCAAAGTAATCCTGTAATATAGAAAAATTAAGATTGAGTGGGGCTGCATCCTCACTCATAAGAGGAATATGGTCACCTGTATATACCATTTTTTCATCAAAGCCAAGCATATATGGAGATTCTTTCGCTTCTACCATAAACTCTGATACTTTCTTTTCTCTTGCATTTCCAGGAGATCTAGTTAGGAATAAAAACTTCTTTGCGCGTGTAATCGCAACATAAAACAATTTGCGTTCCTCTTCTACGCCTCCTGCAAATCGATCCGCATTTGGAATCCAATCCTTTTCTATCACATGCCAAATGTTCTTACCTCCCATCTTTGCTGACGGAAAGTTATTATGATTCATCTGTGGAATAAAGACAGCAGTAAACTCCAATCCTTTGGATTGATGCACTGTCATAATATTCACCGCATCAGGTCTAATATATGTATTCGCAATATGTCCTTCTGGATAATATCCATCTGCGGTGTATTTTAAGAAATTGCAAAAGCTACTAAGCTTGTTAGCCGGTATTGTGGTGTAATAAATCGTTTCGAAATCATTAATTACCTGACTAAACTTTCCTAAATTATATAAAATAATCTCTGATGAATTGCTCTCATCTACAATTGATATTCTACGCAAAAAATCATGATATACCTTTTGTAATACAAACTCTCCATAGAATTTTTTTGATTTTACATCGATTATATTTAGCGTAGCAATTGCTTCTGCTATTTCCTTTTCATCTAAATCATAATCTATATTTTTCCAAAGCTGAAATAATTCCATCATTCCGATTGTACCAGCAAGATAATCAAATATTCCCTTTGCCGCCTGACATTCAGCAGTGCTAAACAGCTCATTTACGCCTTCAATAATGTATGGTATCTCATACTCGTCAAACATTTTGGCAATATCCGGTCCGTGCTTACGTTTTCGAAGCAGAACAGCCATCTCAGAGTATTTAACACCCGAATCATGTAATGCCTTTATTCGCTTCGCAATAAACCCATATTCTTCATCACACTCATTAAACTCTCTATAAACCGTATCGCCTTCTTCATATTTTACGAGTTTTCCTGATTCCATTACCTTCGATAAGCGCTTTTCATTATTTATAATAACACGCTTTCCAATATCAACAATCGCTTCTGAGCTCCTATAATCTGTTCCCAGAACAATATACTTATTGATTCCATATCTTTCTCTAAAAGTGAGTATATTCTCCGGATCACTTCCTCTAAACTGATAAATCGTCTGATCATCATCACCAACTATGCACAGATTACATCCACCTTGTTTGATAAAGTGAATCAACCTTTCCTGTATTGGATTTGTATCCTGATACTCATCTACTGTCAGATACTTTATCTTCCTCAAGATGATATCTGCGAAATCCTTATTGTTCTCCAACTGATTAAGCATCTCCTGCATAATCAAAGAATAGTCAAAATAATTCTTTCTATAGAATGTATCTTTGTATTTATCAACTGCAGTTCTTGTTTTTTCATCCCACTTGTCTCTTTCAAACCAATTTTCATTTAATGTACTAATTACACTCAAGAATAAATTGGTCTCTGTATATATTTTCAATCCCAAATCCGGCATACCACAGAAGTTATAATTTTTCTCAATATATAGCTTCGTCTTAATTTCATCTAAAACTGTAAATTTCTGAAACTGAACAATATATTCCTGTAACATCTTTAAGCAGAAACCATGTATTGTTCCAATATACATATTGGCAAAGCCCTTCGTATTTCCCAACACTGCTTCACCATATTTATAAACCCTGCTTTTTAATTCTTCTGCTGCTTTCTCCGTAAATGTAAATGCAACAATATTCTCAGGCAAAATATCTGGATTTGATTTTAAAATATTAATAATTCTACGGGTAACAACACCGGTTTTACCAGCACCTGCACATGCAATTATTTCCAAGTCCTCATCAATAGTTTTTACCGCTTCAATCTGATTATCAGACAGATTTTCAAACAAATCCATTGGTTATCCTCCTTGCCAAGTCTAAAAAATTAAAGACTATTTATTCAAAATATAAGTATACAGGAAATGGTGTCCAAAAATCCGGACTCATTCCTTCACATATTCCATAATATCTCCATAGTCCACATCAAGCGTCTTGCAAATCTTGCCAAGCACACCCAATGTTACCTCTTCATCTCTCCTAAGCTTAGTCATTGTATTAGGTGCAATTGCTGCCTGCTTCCTCAAATCTGCTTTGCTCATTTTTCTATCCACTAATAACTTCCACAATCTGTTGTATGATACAGCCATAATATGCCCTCCATCATGCATCAAAAACTTAAAAAATTCCACTAAATATTATATCATAACCATTCTATACCTTCAAGAAACTTTCGCACAACCTTGCGAGGTGTCCAACGTGCAATTTCTGCATTATTTCAGCTCCATTTTCGCTATTTTCCGCTGTTTAATCTCTTACTTGTGCAAAACAAAATTCCACCTACTCCTTATTACTCATTTCTCAGTTATTCTTCTTGTCACTCACCAGTCCTTCGCCAGATACGCACTTTGTGCTCACAGGTCCCCTCGTGCATTCAGTCAGGGTGCAAAGCCCCCTAACCCCCCGTTTCCATATAGGTGCTCCACTTTTTGGCGTCACTTTTCAAAAGATGCTCCATATTTTGGAGCCACTACAAAATTATCAAAATATCTGTCATCTGATGGTACTCCAAAGGGTTTTAGGGATTTTTCCCTAGCCAGTACAGCATTTTGCCCCGGATATCCAAAATGCGTATCTAGCAAAAGACACCTCTAAACTTACATGCATCATTTTACGACATAGGAATACCATTTCAGCAAATAGCAAAACCGACTGAATTTCTCCAGCCGGTTCTTCCCCTCCACTTATCTTTCTACCATACGGAACAATCATCCAACGAATCCAGCCACACCTGCATTTCCCCGCTAAGCATTAACCTTACATACTCTACAGGGTCATCTATCGCCAGTGCATCCATCCGTCCTTGGGAGTTTGGAGTGGTCCGAAGACCACTCTCCCACTTCCCACAATCCAGACTTATGATGCAGTTGGTATCATAGTGAATGACATTCACCGTGTTATTCTGCTCGTTGTAAAATCCTCTTACCATTCTCATGACCATCCACCTGCCTTTCGGAACCGCATCTCTGTTGCCATATCCACCAGATTGCTTTCCAGTTCCCCGGTAGCCTCTGCATTCAGCAAATCTGCCACCTGCTTCTGTTTATTCGGATAAAGGTGTCCGTAGATATTCATGGTGGTATTCACAGAATCATGTCCCACCCGCTGGGCGATAACCAACGGCTGTATCCCTTTCTCTATTAACAAAGCAATGTGCGAATGGCGAAGGTCATGCACACGGATAGGCTTTAGCTTCGCCTGCTCCGTCTTTTGCTTCATCTTCTTCTGAATTGCCCTGTCTGTAATGGAGAAGATTCGGTCCTCCAGTGTCAATCCATATTGCCTGTCCACAAATTCCTTCATCTCCTCTGCCAGAAACTTTGGAATAGTAATCTTTCGATTAGAACTCTCGGTCTTCGATGACGTAATATAATCTGTCTGATTCCTCCTGTAATAAGTTTTGGAGATATTCGCCATTCCGTTTTCAAAATCAATATCTTCGCTGGTAAGTGCCAGCAGCTCTCCCACTCGGCACCCAAGCCAGAATAACATCTGAAAGATAATCCGGTACATCTCCTCTTCCGGACTAAAACATTGTATAAACTGTTCATACTCATCCTATGTCCAGAAGTTCAATTCCTTGGCATTGGCTCGCCCCATCTTATCTACCTTCTTGCAGGGATTTTCTTTCAGCTGATAAAACCTCTCTGCGTGATTAAAAAGTGCTGTTATCTGATTCTGTATCATCCTCAGATACGTTGGCTTATAATCCTGATTCAAAAGTGCATTCTGCCACTTGATGATATCCACGGGAGTAATCTCATTCATCTGCATCTCACCAAAATAAAGAATAATCTTAATTTCAAACAGTATCCACTTAGTCATGATGGAACACTCCTTCAGCCTTGGTGCCTTGTCCTCAAAATACACCTCAACAAAGGAAGCAAACTTCATATCAATGTTGACACTCTGCCTCTGCAAGAATTCTCGTTCCCACCGCCAGACATTACTCTGTACGAGATTGCAAAGCCCGATAATCCAACTGAGAATCACATCGCAGCAAGTTTTGATTATTCTTTATTGGATGATTTCCTGAATACCTGGAAAAAGAAAAAAGAGGACTTAGCCTCTGGTAAAATTACCAAAGAAGAGTATTTTGAATGGAAGATTAACTGGCCACACGCCAAAGATTAGAAAATAATATATATAATATCCGCACTACACATACAACAGATAAAGACCTGTTTTTTTGACGTGTATCACACGCGTATCACGAGCCCATTTTGAGTGAAGAACTTGAAACGGCCTTTTTTTATGTTCGTTAATCTTCTCTAAACAAAAGAAAACCGCAACTCCTCATAAAATGAGGAATTGCGGCTTATATTTAAATTTCTATGATACGAAATCAAAGATTACTCGATGATAGTAGCAACTCTACCAGAACCAACTGTTCTACCACCCTCACGGATAGCGAATGTAAGTCCCTGTGCCATAGCGATTGGGTGGATGAGCTCGATTGTCATCTCTACGTTATCACCAGGCATGCACATCTCTGTACCTTCTGGAAGGTTACAAACACCAGTTACGTCTGTTGTTCTGAAGTAGAACTGTGGACGATAGTTGTTAAAGAATGGTGTATGACGACCACCCTCATCCTTTGTAAGAACGTAAACCTGAGCAGTGAACTTTGTATGACATGTGATTGAACCTGGCTTACAAAGAACCTGACCTCTTACGATATCCTCTCTCTTGATACCACGAAGAAGAGCACCGATGTTATCACCAGCCTGTCCTTCATCAAGGAGCTTTCTGAACATCTCGATACCAGTTACAGTAGTCTTCTGCTTTTCTGGCTTAATACCAACGATTTCAACTTCGTCGTTAAGGTGGATAACACCAGCCTCAACTCTACCAGTTGCAACAGTACCACGACCTGTGATTGTGAATACGTCCTCAACAGGCATGATGAAGTCCTTATCTGTATCTCTCTGTGGATCTGGGATGTAAGAATCAACAGTATCCATAAGCTCCATAATCTTATCTCCCCAAGGTCCCATTGGATCCTCAAGAGCCTTAAGAGCTGAACCCTTAACGATTGGGCAATCTGTGAACTCATACTCCTCAAGTACTTCTGTAATCTCCATCTCAACGAGCTCAAGAAGCTCTTCGTCGTCTACCATATCGCACTTATTCATGAATACTACGATGTAAGGTACACCAACCTGACGTGAAAGAAGGATATGCTCCTTTGTCT
>Ga0129311_1001974_pt1 | contig 13343 bp, 11 predicted proteins | sample Go1ome_FD_94435 | JGI IMG/M metagenome (GOLD analysis project Ga0129311, IMG submission 94435) | Western lowland gorrila individual fecal microbial communities from Wisconsin, USA - Go1022B metagenome | ecosystem: Host-associated > Mammals > Digestive system > Large intestine > Fecal | place... | reverse complement strand
GTAAAAAAGCGGCGCCGGAGTGTTTTCCGGCGCCGCAAGAAATGCTTATTCCGTAAAATGCACGTGGTTGAAAATATGGTCCTGGCAGAAACAGTGGTATCCGGCGCAGCGAGAGCAGTAGCGGAATTCCAGTTCGGGATAGTCGGTGTCCGTGCGGCCGCAGACGCAGCACTTATGCCGGTAGCCCTGCTGGGATTCCTTTTTTTGCTGCTGCTTCACAGCGGACTTGAACTGAATGGTCTGGTGGGAATTCTGATGGCGGGCCATGCGCCGCCGGGAACCGAAGGCCTCCGCCAGGTCCGTCCAGAAGAATACCAGGAAGTTCAAAAGGGCAATGACGGGAATGAGGGCACTGACAAAGTCCAGCCGCAGCAGGGCGCCGAGAATGTCCACGGCAAAGAGCACCGCGTCCAGAATGGCCAGCCACTTCATCTTGATGGGGATGATGAAGAACAGCAGCACCTGGGCGTCGGGGTACAAGGCGGCAAAGGCCAGGAACATAGACATGCTGACGTAATAGGTGCCGAAAATGGTGTAATTGACGTTGAAGGCGTAATAGCCAATGATGCCTACCAGAATCGTCAGCACCACGCCGGAGAGATAATAGAGGTTGAATTTCGGCGTGCCCCATTCCCGCTCCAGCAGATTGCCGATGAAGTAATAAAAGTATAGGTTGATGATGAGATAAAAGATATTACTGACATCCGGCACGAAAATAAAGCTGACCAGCCGCCATAGCTGTAAATGCAGGACCTGGCCCCAGTTGAAGCCCAGATAGCCGTACAGGGAATAATTGCTCAGCCGCAGCAGCAAAAATACGATCACATTGCCGGCCACGATGAATTTCATCAGGTTGGGGATGCCGAAATTGGGATGGCTGTATGCGAAGCGGTCCACGGCATCGTTCAGCTTTTTCAAAGTTAAGACCCTCCATTGTTTCACGGATATTGTGCATTATACCCTCTTATTGGAAAAAAGTCATGTATAATTTTTAAACGATGGAAAAAAGGGACCTTTTTGCTGGAATCGGGGGAAAAGCCCTCTTGACAAACCTATAAAACATGTTAGTATAATACATGAAAATTTGATATCCCTTATCAAGAGTGGCGGAGGGAACGGCCCTATGAAACCACGGCAACCTGCGTTGTAAGGTGCCAAATCCGGCGGATACCGACAGATGAGGAGCGAGAAGAAGTTTTTTCTGCGCGTTTCGTCGTCGAAACGCGCTTTTTTTCGCCTCTTGAAAGGGAAGAAGGAGAACAACTATGGCAAGACATTATTTATTTACCTCTGAGTCCGTGACCGAGGGACATCCCGACAAGATCTGCGACCAGATTTCCGACGCTGTTCTGGATGCCATCCTGGCTCAGGACCCCCAGGGCCGCGTGGCCTGCGAGACCACGGCCTGCACCGGCCTCATCCATGTCATGGGCGAGATCACCACCAGCTGCTATGTGGACATTGCCAAGATCGCCCGGGAAGTGGTCCGGGACATCGGCTATGACCGTGGCAAGTACGGCTTCGACTGCGACACCTGTGGTGTCATCACCTCCATCGACGAGCAGTCCGCCGACATCGCCCTGGGTGTGGACAAGTCTTTGGAAAGCAAGAGCAGCGCCGACGCCGAACTGGGCGAGGGCGCCGGCGACCAGGGCATGATGTTTGGCTATGCCTGCGACGAGACCCCTGAGCTGATGCCTCTGCCCCTGTCCCTGGCCCAGAAGCTGTGCAAGCGCATGGCTGAGGTCCGCAAGAGCGGACTTCTGAACTACATGCGTCCCGACGGCAAGAGCCAGGTCACCGTGGAGTACGATGAGAACGACCGCCCCGTCCGGGTGGATGCCGTGGTCATCTCCACCCAGCACAACCCCAATGTCACCCTGGAGCAGATCCGCCAGGATATGATCGAGCAGGTGGCGAAGGTGGTCATCCCCGCCGATATGCTGGACGAGAATACAAAATATTATGTCAACCCCACCGGCCGCTTCGTCAAGGGCGGTCCCGCGGCGGACGCCGGCCTCACCGGCCGTAAGATCATCGTGGATACATACGGCGGCAGTGCCCCTCACGGCGGCGGCTGCTTCTCCGGCAAGGACCCCACCAAGGTAGACCGCTCCGCGGCCTACGCTGCCCGCTGGGTGGCCAAGAACATCGTGGCCGCCGGTCTGGCCCGCCGCTGCCAGGTGGAGCTGGCCTACGCCATCGGCGTGGCCCAGCCTGTCAGCATCCTGGTGGACACCTTCGGCACCGGAACCGTCAGTGATGACAAGCTGGAGACCGCTGTCCGCAAGGTGTTTGACCTGCGGCCCACCGCCATCATCCGCTGCCTGGACCTGCGCAAGCCCATTTACCGCCAGCTGGCCGCTTACGGCCACATGGGCCGGGAGGACCTGGGCGTGGCCTGGGAGAAGACCGACCGGGTGGATGCGCTGAAGGCCGCTGTGGCGGAGCTGTAAGCATTCAAAAATCAGAAAAACCGCTGCTGAAAGCAGCGGTTTTTCTTTTCCAGACATTGCACGGCGCGGCATTGTCGAAACCGGGCAGACTATGGCCGGAGGTGAGAAACATGGACCACGGATTTCCCGGCTATCTCTGCCTGACGGACCTTTTGGACCAGGATTTGTCCGCCTACGAGTTTTTCCAGACCCTGTCGCCGGAGGAACAGAGCGACCTGCGCCGGTATGACAGCGAAATCGCCACGTTTTCAGAGCTCCAGGCCCGGGCGGCCCGCCTGCGGGCGGAGGGAGAACCTCTGTGGTAGCAAAAAACATCCCCGGAAAACTCCGGGGATGCTTTTTTATTTTCCAAAGTAAGCGGTCAGGACCTCCAGGGCCTCCTCCCGCAGGACGCCGCCGGTGACGGCGGGCTGGTGGCCGGAGCGGCTGAACACGATCTGGCAGCACTCGCTGCCCTCCTGCCCGAAGATGCGGCAAAGGTCGATGTCGCTGGCACCGTATACCAGGCGGCCCAGCTTTGTCCACACCATGGCGCCGCAGCACATGAAGCAGGGCTCGCAGCTGGAATAGAGGGTGTACTCCCGCAGGTCCGTGATGCCGGTTTCGTGGCAGAACCGCCGCAGCAGGCCCAGCTCCCCGTGGAAGGTGGGGTCGCTTTCGGTGAAGATCTGGTTTTCATTGGTGAATACGATCTGACCGTCCTTCACCAGCATGGCGCCGAAGGGCTCGTTTCCGTGTTCCACCGCCTGCTGGGAAAGGCGGATGGCCTCTTTCATAAACTGTTCGTCCTGTGTCATAGCGGGACCTCCCGTATCAGATTTTGAATAGAGTATATCACGCTTTCCGAAAGTCCACAAGCGGCGGGGAAGGGAGGAGGCTGGAGCAAAAAGAGGCACCAAAATGGGACTGCCTGACAAACTGGAAGTTGTCACCATGTTCATCACTTATTTATACACGTTTGTAAATAATGGGATCATCGTATCCAAAAGTCCGCTTTCCGTTAACTTCTATAATTTCAGATACTTCCAAACAACTATCAGAAAACTTTTCCCAAAGCTTAAATGTCATTACTGGTGAAAACTGACTTGTGCTGCCTCCCTCCCAGATGCCATCATTTTCATGATAAAGTGCCGGAGTAAACTTTTTAGATTTTTTCAGTTCACTATAATCAACATTTTTCATAGAATCATATGAGAATGTATTTTTGTCTTCTCCTTCCGGAATCTCATAGGAGGAAAGTAAAATTCCATCTTCATTTTCTGTAATAAGGAAAAGGTGCGGTGATGCATGACGGTTACCATTGGTCTCATAGTAACTTTCTTCAACAACAAATTTTCCATTGAAATCTTGAGGAATATTATTTATTTTGTCATTGCAGACTGTATTTACATGCTTAGCATAAGGATATATTTTTCCTGTTGCCTGCATCATATTAAACTGCTCTTTGTTATCAAAATGTCCCGTCATCATACCAATAAAATTATCAAGTTTCATCATTTTATTTTACCTCCATAAATTCCGGTTTGTCGAATTCATCATATCATAATGCAGAACTGCCTGCAATAAAGCCGGTTAGTCAAATCGCCGAAGATAATTTTATCAACACTTAGGGTAAAAGAGAGTATATAAATCCCGTGTTGACCTTCCCTCTGGAATCGGGTACAATACTTTTGTTACAGAGGCGCGAAAACGTGCCCAAAGGAGTGGTAGTATGCCAAGTATTTCTGTGATCGTGCCCGTCTATCAGGCAAAAGATTTCCTGCAGGGCTGTGTGGACAGCGTGCGGGACCAGACTTTTGAGGACTGGGAACTGCTGCTGGTGGATGACGGCTGCACCGACGGTTCCTCGGAGCTGTGCGACCGCCTGGCGGCGGAGGAGGACCGCATCCGGGTGTTCCATGTCCGCAAAAATGCCGGCGTCAGCAAGGCCCGGAACCTGGGCCTGCGGGAGGCCAGCAGCGAGACCATCGCCTTTTTGGACGTGGATGACCGGTATGAGCCCCAGGCGCTGGAGACCATGTGGTGCCTGCGCCAGCAGACGGAAGCCGACACGGTGGGCTGTGCCCATCTGAATTTGTATCCCAGTGGAGAACAGGCACCGGAAAAGCTGCTTCCTGCCGGCGTTTATGACAAGCAGGGCATTCGGGAGGGCATCGTCTATCCCCTGCTGGGGGACCGCCTGAAAATGCCGGTGTTCAATGGCTACATCTGGCGCTATCTGTTCTCCGCCAGCATCATTCGCAAAGCGGGCATCACCTTCGAGGGTGCCTATCTGGAGGACGAGCTGTTTTTGATGGAGTACTTCTGCAACGCCCGTAAGTTGGCGGTGACGGAGCAGCCCCTGTACCGCTACCTGCTGAACCCCAATTCCGCCACCCACAAGTACATGAAAGACCTCATGAAGGTTTACGACCGCTTTATGGTGCGGAAGGAGGACCTGGTCAAACGGTATAATCTGGAGGAGGCCCGTCCCCAGTGGCGGGAGTATACCAACTGGGCGGGGCTGCTCATCGCCATCGGCAATGAGTATGCCAAGGGCAGCGCCAAGACCATCCGACAGCGGCAGCAGGCGGTGCAGGAGCTGTGCGCCCGGCCGGACATGGCCCGCGCCATCACCCAGGTGCAGCCGGAGGGCCTGAGCCCCAATAAGCAGATGGTGGCAAATTTCGTGCGGGGAGGCCACTTCTTCATGCTGACCCAGCTGTACCGACTGAAAAACCGGATCTGAGGAAAACCATTTTATGACACTTTTGAAAGAGAGCTTTATTTACCAGCTTTGGCTTTGGCTGCTGGCGGCTTATGAGGCGAGCACCGTCCACCGCTGCCTGATGGTCTGCGGCGCCTGGTGCAACCGGCAGATCGATGGCAGCGCAGTCCTTGGCGTTTTGTGCCGGGAGGGCGCCGTGGCCCGGGCTTGGCCGGATAGCTTGCTCTGCCGCGTCTTGACAGCGCTTGTGAATCTCCCGGCCCGCCTTCTGCATCTGCTGTATGGTGCCCTGTCCCGGACATTTGAGGACAGCTTTTTTGCCCGCCTGGCCTTCCGCTTGGGGGATGAGACCGCTATCGCCCAGTCCTGGCTCATCATGCTGCTGTGGGTCATCCCATTCAAGCGGTGGAACAACGCATACAACCTGATGGGCTTTGCGCTGCTGCTGGTGCTGTTCCACGCCGGTGCCATGCATCGGGGAGAGGACTTCCGGCTGGACCTGCGGTCCGTGGGCTTTTATCCGCTGGTGCTCTTCGGCGCCATGTTCCTGGCGGTGGCGTTTTCCTATGCGCCGTCGCTGTCCCTGCGCTTTTTGATTTACCACATTTCCGCGGCCCTCTGCGTGCTGGTCACCGTCAGCGCCGTTCGCTCCGGTGAGGAACTGAAGCGCTTGGCCGCCGGCAGTTCTGTGTGTGTACTGGTGTCCTCGCTGTACGGTGTCTGGCAGCGCATTCAGGGCGTGGAGGTCAATGCCTCCTATGTGGATCTGGAGGTCAATGCCGGGATGCCGGGCCGCGTGGAGTCCTTTTTTGACAACCCCAATACCTTTGCCGAGGTGCTGATTCTGCTGCTGCCCCTGACGCTGGCGCTGTTCCTGTGCTCCAAACGGACCGTTTCCCGGCTGGCGGCCGGCGGTGTGTTCGTGGTGGGCGTGGTGGCCCTGGGCATGACCTATTCCCGGGCCAGCTGGGTGGGCATCGCGTGTGCCATGGTGGTGTTGGTGTTCTTGTGGCGGCCGAAGCTCATCCCGGCCTTCGCGGTGGTGTGTGTGCTGTGTGTACCGTGCATTCCCACCACCATCTGGAACCGCATTTTGACCATCGCCAACCCCAACGATACGTCCACAGCCAGCCGCGTGCCCCTGTACCAGGCGGCGCTGAACGTTATCAAGGAATCCCCCATCTCCGGAGCGGGTCTCGGTACCGCTGCAACCCAGGCGTTCATCAAGGATATGAACCTCTACCACGGCAAGGCCCCCTTTGTCCACGCCCACAACTTCTTCCTGGAGGTGTGGATCGAGGCTGGACTGCTTGGCATTGTGGGTTTCATCAGTTCCATGCTGTGGAACATCAAGCGGGCCGCCCATGCCGTCCGCCACTGCGGAGACTCCGCCGCCCGTACCATCACCTGTGCCGCCTGCGCGGCCATGTGTGGCGCTCTTGTGTGCGGGCTGGCCGATTATCTTTGGAATTATCCCCGGGTTATGTGTATGTTTTGGTTTGTGTTTGCCATGGCGTTGTCAGGCGTTAAGGTTTGCTGCTTGGAAGTGGGAAAGTGATACATGTCTGGGAAAGTGCTTGACTTTGCGGCATAAATCAGTAAAATAATATGGGTCAGGGAACTCCTGGCCCATATTCATTATGAGTAGCGCGGGTGGTTGGGAGCGATTTTCCGTCTATCCACGATGGGAACAGCCAAAGCCAGGAACCCCTTGCGACACAGTCGATTGCGGGATTTTTACGAGCAGCAAAACCGGGGCAAAAAACGGGTTTGACCACATAAATGACCACAGACAAAAAAACTTTATTTTTACCGCTTGCCGTGGTATCATGGCAGAAATTGAATATCCGGGTATAGCGAAGTTGGTATCGCGCCTGGTTTGGGTCCATCAGGCCGGGAGTTCGAGGCTCCCATCTCGGACCAAAGCCCTCTGAAATCAAAGATTTCAGGTAAGCGTCAATTCTAACAGCGTATAAAAATCTCCACCTTGGCGCGAATGCGCTGAGGTGGAGATCAATCATTTTTGAGGGACATGGCATTCTTGTGGGGCGTTGGCTGGCAGAAGTTTCTCAGCCCAGAATTCGTCAGCCTGGCTCAGCACCGGCGCACTCTGCAGAACCCAAAGCAGGTATCTGTGCGGGTCAAGTTTGTTCTCCTTTGCGGTTTCAATCAAGCTGTAGATCACCGCGCTGGATTGAGCGCCTGCCGGAGTATTGACAAAGAGCCAGTTCTTCCGGCCCATAACAAACGGCTTTATGCTGCGCTCAGCACGGTTATTGCTCAGTTCCAGTCTGCCGTCTTCCAGATAACGTACCAGGTATGTCCACTGCTCCAGCAGGTAATGCAGTGCCTTTCCAGGAGCAGATTTCAGTGCCGTTTTGAAGATCGTCTCATTTGCCCATACCAATAGAGCGTCCAGAACCGGTTTTTCCTGTTCCAGGCGCTTAGCATATCGTTCTTCCGGTGTTAGTTCTGCGAAAGACTCCTCCAGTTGGAACAGCCTGGTGCAATAGCACTCACCAGTTGCTGCCAAAGAACCTTTTCGGTCCTCTTTGGGCAGAGTCTGTAAGGCTTCGTCAAATTTCCTCCGGGCATGTGCCCAACAGCCCACAACACGGATATTTTCAGGCAGTTTGTGGTAGCCCTGGTATCCGTCTGCATGAAGCCAGCCTGAGAACCCTTTCAGGAACTCTTCTGCATGGGCTGCCTTGCGGCTTGGCTGGTATTCATACAGGACGATAGAGCTTTCTGCACAGCCACTGGTCCGGTACAGCCACATATAGGACTTGCTGGTGGCTGCCTTACCGGATTCCTTCAGCACCTGTAGCGTCGTTTCATCTCCATGCAGAACTGTCTCCCGGCAAAGATTCCGGTGCAGTACATCATAAATCGGACGCAGCCAGACATCCGAGGTGTTCAGCATCCAGTTGGCCATTGTCTGCCGGGATAGCTTCAATCCCTCCCGGTTAAATTCCTGCTCCAAACGATACAGCGGAGAATACATCACGAATTTCTGAGACATGATGTGAGCCACTGCTTCGGCTGAAGCAAAGCTGCCCGAGCAAAGCACTGGCTGCTTTGGCGTCTTCAGAATATTGGCTTCTCCGGTCTCTTCTTCACACTTCTTGCAGGCATATGTATAGTAGACATCCTCCCGGATCCAGAAGCGGGCAGGCTCCATCTGCAGGCTCCGGTGGACCTCCTTGCCAATCTCCTCCATAACAGTTCCGCAGAAAACACAGATCCGTTCTTCGTTAGACAGGCGGTGTTCCACCACTTCTGTAGGAGTTCCTTCGGGAACAATGTCCGTCACGCTGCCGGACTGCCGCTTGCGCGCATGGGCTTTTACAGCGACCTGTTTCGGTGTGGCAGATTTGGTTCCGTACGCATAAGCTTCTGCTTCGTTGAGGGAAAAGGCAAGCTGGTCCATCAGTTCTTCCTGAATCCGCTCAGAGGACGAACCAAACTGCCGCTTTTTAGCAAGGCTCAACCGCTCCAGAAGCCATTGGTTCTGGAGCTTTAACTCATTGTATTCCGCGCGTGAAATGGTCACCATTTCAGCGTTACTTGCGGCAGTTTTCTTCTCGTTTTCCATAAGAAAATTATACCACAAAATATGCGAAAAAGCCAGCGTTTTCAGGTGTTTCATGGCTCTATATCGCGCTTAAGCCAGACACCGCTTTGTTTGCTTTTGGCTGTTCTGTTTTCAAGCCTTCCATGAGCCAACGGTACTGTTGAGGGGTTAACGTCCGGACCTCATCTTTCGTTCGTGGCCACTGGAAGCTACCACTTTCCAACCACTTATATAAAAGCAGAAATCCATCGCCCTCCCAGTACAGTGCCTTAATCCTGTCCCGTCGTCTCCCACAGAACAAAAACAATGCTGTCTGGAACGGGTCCATCTGAAACTGTGTGCGTACTATGCCGGCCAAACCATCAATACCTCGGCGCAGATCTGTATAACCGCAGGCTATGTAGACCGGACAGATGCAGTTGAAATCATTCAGCATAATTTCAAAATACGGAGCACGCTTTCCACCGTGGTGGGATCTGCTCCATTATGGATATTTGTTGTAATACCTCCAGCATGGATACTAATGGCAATCTGGCAATTGCTGTTCGTTGCCATGACAGGAGTGACCTCGGCAAACTGCAGTTCCTGTTGTGCCTTAGCCATTGCAAATATCTTCTTCTGCCATTTGTAATAGGTCTGCTCGCAAACTCCTTTTTCCTTGCACCAGGTCTTTACGCTCAAACCACTATTTCTGCACTCCGAGATCCGCTCTGCCCACAGGGCCACTTTATTTTGCCCATTTAGCTGCTGTAATTCTGTACTCATAAGTAAAAAACACCCCCGTACCGCGGATAGTATACGCGACTCGCATATACTATCCGCTACTATACAGGAGTATTCTTTCACGCTATTCATTTTACCGCAAGTCGCCGTTAGCTTTGACGCTTACACATTCCCGCAACGTCTACGCCCGCACCCGCGAGGAGTGCGAGGAAAAGCTGAAGGTGCTGATCATCGAGATAAAAACCGAACTGGCAGAGCTGAAGCGACAAAAGGCGGAGGGGACGCTGCCGCCACAGGAGCCAGAGAAGGGCAAGAAGAAAGACGGGAAGAAAGCGAAGAAGGTGAAAAAGAGTAAGTAAAATAATCACCGACAAGGGCGCCAATCGATTGGTACCCTTGCCGGTAGTTTTCGTTGGAGAAATTAGAGTGCGGAATGACGGTGATGTCAGTAGTACCTGCCGCCGCAGTATTTACGTTCAACTATTATCGCATCGAGCCAAATACATCCTCTAAGCTCTCTTTTATTGAGCTATACACATAGTCTGATAGCGGATCATCTCCACCTGTGCGTCTTGAAGTAGTGCTAAATGTAAAGCCTGTCCGCGTTGTCGTTATGTGATTTGCAGTTCGCCCTTGTTTCAAGTAGCTCTCTTGGATGTCTTTCACAATTTGATCATAATCGAAAAAATTTTTTTCTCGTGTTTGGCGAATTACTGGCATGTGGATGTCTTCAGTAGGAGATGCGATGTAATGATACTGAATCGATGGTTCTGATGTGAAATCGTGCGGGTTTGCCTCTTCATTGTGATCCACCTCGACCACAACTTGATATGGCGCATCGTTGTATCTTTGGAAGTACTTTTTTAAGATTGGGAAATTATATTCTACCATACTTAAGTAGCTAATCTCATGATAATAAAAGAACAAAGCGATACGTCGTTCCTTCTGCTCTTTTGAATAACAATCCCAAGTAAAGCAAGATCCTCTTGCTGGTATTGGCATATCTGGGCCAGGAAGAATATGTTCTGACAAAACCGTGTTAGTCTGATTTAAATAGTGTAATAAATCACGGAGAGAAAATAGCTCCACACCATTAAGTGTATACCCTGCCAAACAAGGATTCTTTTCAAGTGCATCATTGACCATTTTGTCAATAACCGCTTGCATTTCGAGCAAATTATCAATCCCTTTAATTTCTTTCACCTTTCGTTGATAGTGAGCGATTCGTTCACACAGCAAGTGCTTGCTCTCAATTAGATTTTTCTTTTCAATTAGATCCTTAAGTCTCTTTTTTATCAAATTGATAGCAATTTTACGACCACTATCTTCACTCAATCCAGACAACCGCAGATTTACACCATAGCTAACGAAATTGCGCCTCTGGAAAAGCGCTTTTTTCTCGAATGCTGTATGATACTCTTTGCATTGCTGTTCGTTAATACACTGAACATCACTTTCATCTGCTGAAACAAAATCGAACCAATAACTCAAATGACTCTTATCCTCTGACAAGCATCCAATAATAGCTACCTTCTGCCCCGGTTCTATTGTAAAACGATTAGGTGTATGGAGTGGGTCAAATAGCGCCTCTATGGGACTAAAGTATTTACTTAAAATAAATCTGTATGTTCTGTGTATTTGCGTTAACAGCCTTTTAGCGCTGTCAGCTATATCCGATTCATTTACATCACTTTTAGCATTAACACATTCAATATACAGGGGCAGATTATGCTCCATCACAAAATCTAAAAATTCATCTTGTGCTTGAGCCTCTTTGAATATCCCTCCCGCAAAGATAAAAACCTCTTTCCATTCGTCTTTTTCAACTAAATCCATATATAGCTCAACATTGTGGGATAACGGAAAATTATGAACTAAATAATGAGCAACACAGTATTCTTTGAATAGTTTATGTACAAAGACCACTTTGTCCTCAATTCTAAATAAACCAGAACCCACAAATGAACCTATAACATGCGTTTTGTTTTCATGCACAATTTTTGAAAGTTGTTGGTCAAATTCGGTATAGCTATAGGAAGGCTGAGAAAATGTATGATACGCAAAATTACCCAAAATAGTTTGTGCATCATGATAGGTTAAAGGAGCGCGTCCAGCAAATTGACCTTGCTGAGAGATTCCTCCATATAATTTCTGGAATAACTCTTCAAACAATCTGCTCCTGTTAAATATATCTCGATTGGTACTTTGTTTTAATACTGACTTTCCAACAGATAAAAAGAATGGATTCGAAAAAAGCATATAGTAGTGCCGAGGGATATCAACAACAATTCCATCTTTTCGCAACTCTTGACGAATGGTTTGCTCACTTAATGCAGTAAGAAAATATTGTTTTTTCTCACCCAACTCTCCATGATAGCGATTGAAGCGAGAGGTAATAAAGAAAAAATTCGTACTATACTGAGCAGTGAAATTGTTGAATTCAGCATAAAACTTTGTACGGTAATCATCCTGAGTAATATCGTCAATACCATCCATTATAAGAAGAAAACGCCCTTCTTTCAGTTGTTGCTCAATTAACTTATCTACTTCTCCATCACAAAATGGGGTGATTTTATACTTGATACCGCCAATAATATCAGTGTAAAGTAACCCGTATTCCTGCAGAGAAATAAACACTGGGATTAATGTACGTGTTTTTTCGTTTGTACACGCTCTTTGAAGCAATATAATGGACTCATAAGTTTTCCCATAGCCTGCTTCTCCTAAAACAAGGACATGCTTCTCTTTGAGTAATACATCCAGAGAGTTTAATTGAACATTGCTTTCGTTTTTGGGATAAATTTTACGCTCCAGGTATTCACAAACTGGATATCGAGGATATAAACATAATAAATGTTTGCGATACTCGTCAAATAAAAACTTTGTGGGCGGGCATTCTGGCTCATTAACCAATACATCTACTTTTTTATCCAGTTGTTCAACAGCACTCTTGATATCCTGCAATTCATCTAATAACCCATGTGCGAGTTCTTTGGCCACATTGCAGATGACTCTTGTTTCGTTGTTGTTTGATTTATTTAAGGCAAGATAAATGACTTCAAAATATCTTTGTAGAAGAGTTCGAATCTCGTAATGATATCGGCTGTACCTTGGATGCTGTTCAGCAAATAATTGCACATAGTAATCTATCGTTTGAGATTTGGATTTATAGTGAAATACAGATACATCACAGCAATTTCGAATAACGTTACAAATCACATCATTATCTGTTAGAAAATGATCTAAGTCATTGTAAAAAACTCTGTCTCCATATTTTGAGAGTATTTCATTAAAAATTTGTTTCTTCAGTCTTCTCTTAATATTGAAAAGTTGGAATTTTCCTTGTATTCCAGAAAAAGCGTCTGTGCAAAGGTCTATTAACAAATCTATAATTCTTGATACGATGGGGTCTTTCATATTTACACCTCGCTTGTCTACCAAGTAGGTAACAATTGAAAACAGCCGTATGAGTGTATTCTCACACGGCTGCCTTGGCGGCACAAAGGCCTACCGTTAACCAATTATAATACAATTTGGTGAAAATTACAATAAGATGTCGAATTTCTGCAACTGCCTTCAAATCCTGCGTCGCAATAGACAAAGAATAAGAAAATCCCTCTGAAATCAACAATTTCAGAGGGATTTTGGTCCGAGATGGGAGACTCGAACTCCCGACATCTTGCTCCCAAACTTTTGAATAAAAATTTTTCTACTTTTTCCGGTGCTTTATAGCCGTTTTTGCTTTATTGTGGATGCTCTTCGCAACTCTTGACTCCGCTGCTTCCGCACACTCCACGGCTGTCTGTAGTCAAACATGTGGTCAAAAACCGCTTTCTGAACACCCTCGTGACAGGGGACAGAAAGCGGTTTTTATAGTTTGCCG
>Ga0129311_1001973_pt1 | contig 13346 bp, 13 predicted proteins | sample Go1ome_FD_94435 | JGI IMG/M metagenome (GOLD analysis project Ga0129311, IMG submission 94435) | Western lowland gorrila individual fecal microbial communities from Wisconsin, USA - Go1022B metagenome | ecosystem: Host-associated > Mammals > Digestive system > Large intestine > Fecal | place... | reverse complement strand
CCTTGCCTATTATTGGGAATATCTGCTGGAAAACGAAAAGAAAGCAGAAGATATCTATGAGATGGATTATGAAACACAATATGATTATTTCGCAGAATATCTGAAATGGCTGAAAGCCGGAAAGCATACTGACAATTTAGAAAATGGACCACAGAATAAAACCTGTAATGCTTACTTGAAAGAAGTGTTCAGGTTTTATTGCTTTTTAGAAGCGGTCAGAAATAACGGTTCTTACCTATCCGTTCTTTCTTATAACCAGCCGATTACAAAAGCAAATGCAATCGGAGTCAGAAGGACACTGCGTTCCCGCTCTTTTAAAGGTTATCTGAAAGAAGAGGAACGGGATGTGAGGGCAGCCGAAAAGAATGAAATTATTACGATTCTGGAAGCTTGCACGAACTGTCGGGATCAGGTATTGATTCTGCTGACATCAGAACTTGGATTTCGTATCGGTGAAATCTTAGGAATTGATTATACGAAAGATATCGATTACGAAACCCATGAAATTCGGGTGAATTTCAGAGAGGACAACGAGAATGATGCAAGGGCAAAAAATGCAGAAGAAAGAAGAGGACGTCTCAGCGATGACACCTTTGAATTCCTGCTTTATTACATCGGAGAATACTGGGACGTTCTGCAAAAACAGGAATATCTGTTTATCAACATTAAAGGGGATACAACAGGAAAACCGATGAAGGTAGACAGTGTTTACGATATGTTTGAGAGGATGGAGAAAAAGACCGACATCAGGATCACCCCTCACATGCTTCGGAGATATTACGCAAATACCAGATGGGAAGCGGACTGGCCACTGGAAATGATCAGTCAGGCATTAGGCCATAAACATCTGGATACAACCATACGATATCTGAATGTTTTAGATGACAAGTTAAGGACAGCAAGTCAGGAATTTTACCGTCGATATTCCAATCTTTATAATGTCAATCAATTTTTGGAAAGCAGGAGGTGAAAATAAATGCCGGCAAGATTGTATGCCTTTGTGCCGGAAGAGCAGAACCTATCCAATGCAGAGCAGGAACAACTGATTGAAGGACTGGAACGGGAATTAGATGAATGGTATGAGAGAAAAAATGGGAAAAATTGTCTGAAAGCATATTTGATCAAGAATGAGATATGGCACTTATCAGAAATCAATTATCATGTCAGAGCGGAATATGAAAAATATCTGAGAAAACACTATGTAGATGGCACAGTTCGTAGTTATCTGCGCGGGATGGATGGTGCAAAACAATATCTAATCAGGGAAAATGCAAAAACTTTAAAAGGAAAAAGAAATGTTGAAAAACATACAGACCTGATTCATGACATTCTTTTCCTGCCGTATCATCCGAATCCGGTCATTGCAGAGAGATATGAATATACGACAGATATCAGTAAGCTGATCTGGAATTTCAGGGCAGAAGGCTCGGATGTATGCAAACAACAGATTTTAACAGTTCTGGAAGAGGCTATGCAGCAGGATATAACATTGGTTAAATGTACAAAGCGTTTAAATGGATTGAAAATAGTATATGAGTTTTGCATGCAGGAACAGATTGAAGATATCAAATATATTACCCAAAAACAGTTTGACAGGATTCAAAACTATGCAGATACGGCATACGAATTAAAATGTGCTATGCACGAATTAAGAAGCTGTCAAAGATATATTTTCTGCCATGCAAAAAAAATCCCTTGGGATTCTACTGTCTGGTATATGGAACGATTGTATCTGGAAGAATACAGGCTGAATCCAGCAAATCCGGTAAAAACGCTTTCTTTTATGAATACTGAAAAGAAAGAAAATCGAGAAATTTTACAGGAATACATGAAATATTGCCTTGGGGTTACCCACCTGTCAATCAGCAGTATACAAGAAGAGTTATTTTATATTCAGGCATTTGCGATGTGGCTGGAAGAATCTACAGAAACAGACTTAAAAAATGTGTCAGAAGATGAAATGCAAAAGTATTTCCAAGTAATCGGGTCGAAGAAAGCATCGCATTTCAATGATATTGTGGTTACGATACATCAGTTATATGTGTATCTTCAGACAAAAGGTATCATAAAACAGATTCCTTTTAATTACCAATATTATCTGAAAAAGCAAGTCCTGCACCATAATAACCGAAGCGTTAAGATGGAAATCTATGAAACAATTTTATCACGATTGAAAGATTTTCCAGAAGTGCCACGACTGATTTTACTACACTCTATGCTGTTGGGATTAAGAATCAGTGAAGTATGCTGTTTAAAAGGAAATGCTTATTACTGGCAGGGAAGAGATGCGTGGATACAGGTTTATCAAATAAAAATGAGGACGTACAAACGAATCCCGATTCCGGAAGTCCTTTATAAAATCATGAAAGTATATATTAAAAAATATGATATAGGTTCTGAGGATTATGTCTTTCAAAATAAAAAGGGCGGGGCATATCATTATGGCAGCTTTAAGTTTCAGATAAAGAAAATATTCGATGAGGACAGCGAAATATATCAAGAATATGATTTTAAATCCCACGATTTCAGACATACGATAGCAACCATGTTATATGACGATGAAGTTCCACTTCAAAGCATCAGAGATTACCTTGGGCATGATTATGAAGAAATGACACAGCAGTATGTTGACTATATGCCGAAGAGGATTGCCAAAGCCAATCAGGAACTTTTTGCAAAGGAAGGAAGCAGTCTGGCTTCCGGAATAAAGAGGTGCAAACGTGGAAAATAAATTTTATATCAGGGAACTGGATTCTTATGAAGAAGCAAGCGATATCAGTAAAAAGCGTATGGGGGAAAACCCGAATTACAATTTAGACTTATTGCCAACAGAGCAGATGCAGAAAGAAATGTTGGGTTTTCTGCAGGACAGATCAAAAAAGGTAATAGCAGAAAAATTATATGCAGAGAGAAGATTTTATCATCATATATGTAAGATGCTGCAGAAAAAAGAAAATAAGCCGGAGAGTTTCTTAGACTGGGAAAAAGAGAAATGGGTACAACAGATGAAGGTCTGGCTTATACAGAACGGATTGCCTTTATCACGTGCATCAAAAAATAAGTACGGTGGGAGAGGACCTGTACAGGCAAGAACATTAGGGTATGTGAAGGACCTGATAGATTATCTGACTGATTTAAAAGAAGCAGATGTAAATGAAATAACAAAAGATATCTGGGAACTTGAGAAACTTGATATACCAGTGAGGCAGGATTTAATCCGCCCGACAAGACATATAAATTTTACGGAAATCAGCCAACTGGATTTAAGAGAAGAAATAAAAAAAGCAGTATGTTTTCAACTGAGAACGGAGAGCGTTGGAACTGTAAAAAAAGAAATGACAGCCATTCGGAGGTTTTCCAGATATCTGAAAGAGAACCAAAAAACTGTAAATTCATGTGCTGATCTGGATAGAATCATCATGGAAGAATATCTGGTATATATGAAAACGGAAGATACAGGAACAAAAAGGTATCGAGCGGAAATAACAAGGCTTCGATCACTTCTCAATATGGTGGCAGACATATACCAATATCCACAGGCGAAAGATCTGATATTGAACAGGGACATCCCACCAGATATCAAGCCGGAATTTAAAGTTTACTCAGATGAAGAATTAAAGCGGTTCAATGCGTTCCTCGCAAAAGTGGATATACAGACAGCCAGAATGCTGACCATTCATCAGATGTTGGGAACAAGGATATCAGACACAATGACATTGAGAACTGACTGTCTGATAGAGCAAAATGGTGATACGCTGATAAGAATCTATCAAATGAAAACACATTATTATGAAAAACCAATCAGTCAGGAATTAGCCGCTTTGATCAGAGAAGCCATTCGGTATACAGAAGAAAAGTATGGCAAGTGCAAATATATTTTTGCAAATGAAACGGACCCCACAAAGCCAATGTTATATTCATCCGTTCAAGGGAGAATTACCTGGACGATTCATAATGAAAATCTCAGGGATGATGCCGGAAACTATTTTACCTTTGGCACACACATGTATCGGCATGTATATGGCGTAAAGCTTGCGGAAATGCATCTGGATGACTGGACGATAGCAAGACTGCTCGGACATAAAAGTCTGAAAAACGTAAAATATTATAGAAAAATGAGTAATATGATACTGGCAAATGATACGAGAAAAACAAGAAACAGGTTATCGCAGATGGTTCTGGAATGTCTGGACGGATGGGAGGAAGAGTATGAACAAATACGATACGATGATAGCTTGTAACAGGAAAACAAGTGAAGAAAAGATAAACAGGGCAGTTACAGAAATCAGACAAATGCTTACAGAGAAGGAAAAAGTGACTGTGCCGAAGTTAGTAAAACGGACAGGTTTGTCCAGAGGATTCTTTTACAAGAACGAAACCGTCAGAAAAGAAATGGATCGGGCATTGGTGCAACAGGTCGGATTGATTGATCCCAAAAGATATATCGGGGACATTGTGATGAAAAACCGGATTGAACTACTGGAACAACAGATTCGGGAATTAAAAAGAGAGAAAGAGCAACTGGAAAAAGAGAATATCAGATTACAAAAAGCGTTGAATAAAAAAGATTTGAATTTATTAAAAAATCTGTAATTGAAATTAGAAAATAATCTGCAGCAACCAGGAAGAAATCTCCTGGTTGTTGTGGTTGTGAATATAAAAAATTTACATTTAAAATGTGATAATAAAGATGCAATAAAGGTTGGTTTATGCTATACTTATAACTGGTTAGTTGAATGAAACTATCTTTGTAAGAAGGGAGCAGAAAGAGGATGGATAATCCATTTGAATTTCATGAAGAGGATGGGATTATTGCATGCGTTGGTGACAATGGCGGAACTACAGATGAAGATATAAAAAAATGGATTCAAACGTACCGTTGAGATTCTGACAGAGTCATTAAAAGACGGACAAGAAGTTGAAGATTTATTAGTATATCCGATTGTTTATAATGCGAGACACAGTATCGAGCTGTCTCTGAAAATCGTTATTAAAATGTTATGGGAAATAGAGGAAAAGAAGGGAATAAATTATTCCGATGAAATTCTGGCAGAGAGAAAAAAGAAATTACATACCCATAATATTGAAGAACTATATAAAACGGCGTGTGATAATAAAGATATTGATAAAAGAATTCATTCATATTTTGACAATATAGAAGATATCATCAGTTTTTATTATTTTGATGAAGAGGGTGATGTCTTTAAATATGAATTGAATAAAGAAGAACAACCTCACATGATCAAAAATAAAATTTCCCACATAAGTATTGAGCTGCTGGAAACAGAGTTCAAAGAAGTGATGAAGAAATTTGATGAATTGATTTATTTTTTGGATAAGTGTATCGCTGAATATTCACTGGGAACTTGTACAAAGAGTTTATCAAGAACGGATATAGAGGATATTTCCAAGAAACTTCCAAATTATGAAGAGTGGAAAACAGAGAAATTTACAGAGACCAAAAATCAAATTAAGCAGGAATATCACCTCGGAAGTAAAGAATTTTCAGACGCTGTAGATTTGATTAAGGAAAATAGATTGTTTTCAACGAATATTGGATGTGAACAAATATTTGGAACGATTACAGAAGATGAGTTGAAAGAGTATGCTTCACTGGTTAAATACTATTGTGAAAAAGAGAAAGCAAGAGAAAATGTTACCTTAGAGTGGGATAATTTAGCTGAAATACAAAAGAATGCAATGGTACTACGGGAATATCTATCCAGAATTTCGATAGAAACGTTGAATACTTTATTGTGTTTTTACGAGATGAGTAATGGTGGCTTGCCAGTTGAAAAACTGGAAGGTACTTATGAATATATAGTTGGCAGCTCATTTGAAGAAATATACATGATACGAAAATTGAAACAGAAAAATGTATGTTTAAGAATCATCGATGGAATGAGAAGATGCGGTCAGTTGACCTACGAAAAACAGTTGCAGGCTGCACTGAAAGAAGAGGGGGTAGACCTTTGACACAAGAAAAGGAACACAATACACGGATGTGTTTCCCGTTAAAGCCAGTGTTTACAAGGGATAAGGGAAGGCTACCCAATTTTATGGATGAGCCTACATCGAACCTCGACTCTTTAAATGAGGGAATTATCTTAAAATCATTGAAAGAATCGGCCAAGAAGAAAACAGTTGTCCTGGTATCCCACAGAGTATCCACAATGAACGTGGCAGATGTGGTATATGAAATGGAGAACGGCAGAATTTCATAAAATGAAAGCAGCAGGAAAGCGGATGAAAGAGATCAGCTGACCTGCTGCTTTTGGTATGGCAATAATTTTTTGACATACATTAATTTCATTCGACAATATTTGACAAAAATACTTTTAAATGCCTGTTTTAAGCCAGTTTCAGCGATTAGTCGACAACCTTAAATAACTTGCATTCAACAGTATTTGATGGTACTATGAAGTTGACGTAAGCAATTTCCATCTGAATGTCTCTGAATGCTGTGAGAGGAGTGTATAGTATAGGAGCAGCAGATGCAGTTACAAAGGCTTACATACGAAAAAACGAAGTATTCGCAGATGCCTTCAATTATTTTATGTATGATGGTGAACAAGAGATCCAGCCGGAGCAATTAAGAGAACTGGATACGACTGAAATTGCAATACTTTTGAATGAGAAAGATACGAAAGAGACCAAGAATAGTAAAAGAGCATCTGGAACGAAGAATGTACAGAAATATCGTGATCTTTTGAAATCGGCAGTTATTATGGAAGATGGAGAGGCTGCTTATGTACTGCTGGGGATAGAGAACCAGACAGAAGTTCATTATGCGATGCCTGTCAAGAATATGTTGTATGATGCCATGCAGTATAATCAGCAGGTTGCCGACGCTGCGGCAACGCATAAGGGAAAAGAAAGCAGTACGGAGAGTACAAAAAGGAAGATTAGCAACGGCGAGTTTTTGTCTGGATTTTATAAGGACGATAAGTTGATTCCGGTTATTACGCTGGTACTGTTTTTCAATGCTGATGAGTGGGATGGACCGCGGTCGTTGTTTGACATGATGGATATATCAAATCCCATTTTAAAAAAATATGTACAGAACTATCAAATGCATATTATCAGTCCACAGCAGATTGCTGATGGTGACTTGGAGAAGTTTCACTCTAGTTTGAGAGAAGTTATGGGATGCATTAAATATTCAAATGATAAAAATAAACTGGCAGCTTTTATAAGAGGTAATCCAAGAATGAATATGGAAGTTGAGGCTGCCAGGGTGCTTGAAACAATTGCACGAATGGGAATAGAGCGAGAGGAGGTTGATAGTATGGGAAATGTAAACATGTGTAAGGCAATTGAAGATATGATACAGGATGTTGTGGATGAGAAAAAGGACGATTGGCTGAGTGAGGGAAGAATTCAGCTTTTATCAACGCTTATCCAAAGTGGAGATATTAGTTTACAAAAGGCAGCTGCTATTATGAATATGACTCCAGAGGAATTTCTGGCAAAGAGTAAAACAGTTTCCTAAAATGTATAGTAGATTACAGATGAAAATAATATTTTAAATTATGCAATAAAAAGAGGCAATAAATTATCAAAGAGACAGAAATAGAATGGAAAATGCTTTCATTAGACAAAATAAGTCCTGATTTCTCACAGCATCTTCGATGGAGCTGATGAAAAATCAGGATTTTGTTGTATTAGAGTCAATGGTTATCTGTCGCGTTCTTTATCCAGAATTTTCTGGAATTCACGGATATCCCGGGCAATTTCACCGCTCAGCAGAAGCATACAGATCAGGTTTGGAATGGCCATCAGGGCGTTGGCGATATCGGAAAGTTTCCATACAAGGTCCAGCTGCATGGTAGCACCGAAGAAAACAACACATGAGAAAACCAGACGGTAAATGATATTCAATTTGTGTGTGTTCAACAGATACTCAAAAGCTTTTTCACCATGATATTCCCATCCGAGAATCGTGGAAAAGGCAAAAAGTGCAATGCCGATGGTGACAAGCCATCCGCCGAGAGGGCCAAGAACGGTTTTAAATGCGGCGATGGTCAAGGCAGAACCGGTATAGAGACTGCCTGTGGCAGGATCGATCTGACCCAGCATGCCGGAGCTTGCAACGCAAAGACCGGTGATAGAGCAGACAACGATTGTATCCCAGAATGTACCGGTCATATTGATATAGGCCTGGCGGACAGGATGATCAGTTGTTGCGGCAGCAGCAGTGATGGCGGCAGAACCCATACCGGCTTCGTTGGAGAAACATCCGCGGGCAATACCATACTGCATGGCCGCCATCATTGAAGCGACAACATTACCAAGGACGCCGCCTGTGACAGCCTGTGGTGTAAAGGCATACTTGAAGATCATGACAAGACCGGCCGGGATGTTCTGAATATTGCCGATGATAACAATAATACCGGCAATAATATAGAAAATAGCCATCAGAGGAACAACAACAGAAGAAACCTTTGAAATAGATTTAATACCACCGACAATAACAGCAAGTGAGAGAAGGGTCAGGACAACACCAATAGCCACTTTGGAAAAGCCGACGGTTTCATTTAAGGCGGAAGAAATGGAGTTGGCCTGGGTCATATTGCCGATACCAAAGGAAGCCAGAACGGCAAATAAAGCAAACAACCAGCCAAGGGCTGCACCGAATCCTTTAGGAAGTGCTTTCTTCATTGTGTACATAGGACCGCCGGACATTTCACCTTTTTCATTGCGTTCACGATACTTGATGGCCAGCATACATTCACTGAATTTGGATGTCAGACCGAAACAAGCGGAAATCCACATCCAGACAAGGGCGCCGGGACCGCCGGATACCATGGCTGTTGCAACACCGACGATATTGCCGGTACCGATGGTAGCTGCAAGAGCGGTTGTTAATGCGGAGAACGGAGAAACATCGCCATCGCCTCTTTTCTGAGTACGGGCCTCCTTACTCAGTGTACTTTTGATGGCGTATCCGAGATTTCTCCATGTAAGGAAACCAACACGGATGGTCAGAAAAATACCGGTGCCTACAAGCAGGACAAGCATAGCGGGACCCCAGACGAAGTCATCCACTTTCGTTACAAGATCAAAAATTTTTTCGTAGCTCATTTACATCTTCCTCTCTCTTTATTATTTTCACAGACAGCAGACAAGGCGGCATGAACAGGCAGAGGCAGTCCGGTCATGATATCTGTGAAAAACAAAAAGAGGCCGCGGATATTCCGCAGCCTCTTTGCTGATTGAAATAATGTTAGCACGTTTTTGCGCATTCGGCAAGCTTTTTATGACATTTATTTGTTTTTATGACGTCTTTTTATAGCCAAGCATAATGGCAAAGCGGTGTTTGTTTTTAAAGTGCATCGCCTATCTCAAGACAATGTAGGCTGTATAGACAGCATAGAGAATAAGCATCAAAATCCCTTCACCTCTGGCCAATCGCTTCTTGCTCCAGCAGAAGAAAAGGACAAGGATACTGAAGACCATCAGGATAATACAGTCGTAAACAGCAGAAGGCTGCAGTGCGACAGGATGGATACTTGTTGAAATACCAAGGATCATCAGGATGTTGAAAATGTTGGAGCCGACCACATTGCCGATGGCAAGGTCATTCTCACCTTTTCTGGATGCCACGATGGATGTGACAAGTTCCGGCAGGGATGTACCAAATGCAACAACCGTAAGGCCAATCAGTGTTTCAGACAGACCGAAATTGGCAGCAATTTCAGAGGCACTGTCCACGACAAAGTTGCCGCCGTAAATGATCATAATGCATCCAACGATGACAAATACAATGCTTTTCGATGGAGAAAGGACTTCTTCCATTGGATCTTCAGCATTTTCACTGCGGGACTTTAAAGCATCCCTGACTTGGATGGCGACAAAGAGGACAAAAAGAACAAGAAGCGTCAGCCCCTCAAGTCGGCCGATATTGAGCCGTCCGAATCCGAACAGGCTGAATATCAGAAGCAGTGCTGCGGCAACAATTGAAAATGGAAACTCACGTTTCAAAATGCCTTCATTGACCGGAATGGCACTGATGGCAGCACAGGCACCGGTAACAACCATGAGGTTGAAAATGTTCGAGCCCAGAACATTGCTGATAGCAATTTCATTCTGACCGGCCAGGGCAGCTGAACAGCTGACGGATAATTCCGGGGCACTTGTACCGAAGGCAACAATGGTCAGGCCGATGACAGCGGCGGGAATGCGAAGCAATCTGGCAATGGATGAGCTGCCGTCTACAAACAGGTCAGCTCCTTTAATAAGCAGGATAAATCCCAGGATCAATAAAATATAGGTTAGCATAAACAGACACCTTTCGTAAAAATCTTTTAATAAAACAGAACTTTTGGCGAATAGATGATATTTCAAAAGTTCTGTGATAAAGTATAACGATATGGAACAAAAAAGTCAACGAAATACAGAGAAAGAATTGCTTTTTCGGTGCAGATATAGGAAAATAGAAAAGAAGATAAAATCAGCGGTGAAAGGCAGTCAGCAGCTGCGATTAATGCTGGAAAAAACGAGGATAGGAATAATATGAAATATGATTTTACATCAATCATTGACAGACAAGGACAAGACGCTATGGCTGTAGATGGTCTTGGAATGTATCCGGGAATGTCACCGTCAAAACCAAAGGGAGGTTTTGATTTTATTCCGATGTGGGTAGCGGATATGAACTTTCCGACAGTGCCGACGATTCCGGAGGCGATTATTGAACGTGCAAAACATCCGGCATATGGTTATTTTGCACCTAGAGATAGCTATTTTGATGAAATTATCAAATGGCATCAAAAACGAAATGGCGTAAATGGACTGAAAAAAGAGTATATCGGCTATGAGAATGGTGTCCTCGGAGGGGTTCTTTCGGCACTGCAGTGCCTGGCGGCACCAGGAGATGCGGTCCTTTTGCACAGCCCGACATATATTGGATTTACAGCCAGTCTGAAGAACAATGGTTATAAGATGATACACAGTGAGTTGAAGAAGGATGCAGAGGGCATTTACAGGATGGATTATGAGGATATGGAAGCGAAGATCAGGAAGTTCCATATCCATGCAGCCATTATGTGTTCACCTCATAATCCGACGGGGCGTGTCTGGGAACAGTGGGAGCTGGAAAAAGCCATGGATGTGTATGAAAAGTATGATGTGACAGTAATTTCTGATGAGATATGGTCGGATATTTTATTGGATGGCCGAAAGCATATACCGACACAGCAGGTAAATGATTATGCCCGGGAACACACAGTGGCCCTGTATGCACCAAGCAAAACATTTAATCTTGCAGGTCTGATTGGGAGCTATCATATTATATATAATGAAGCATTGAGAGACAGAGTGGAGGCAAGGAGCAGCAAGTCTCATTACAATGAGATGAATGTTTTGTCTATGCATGCACTGATCGGTGCCTATAAACAGGAGGGTTACGAATGGGTGGATGAGCTGTGTCAGGTTTTAACGGAGAATGTACGATTTGCATGTGATTACATTGCAGCACATTTTAAGGGCGTGACGGTATCAAAGCCTCAAGGAACTTATATGCTTTTTCTGGATTGTACACAATGGTGTGAAGATCATGGCCAATCCATGGATGAACTGCTTCAGGCCGGCTGGGATGTGGGCGTCGGCTGGCAGGATGGACGTCCATTCCATGGGGAACATCATATCAGAATGAATCTGGCGCTGCCGAAGTGTCGTGTCACGGAGGCTTTTGAACGACTGGACAGGTATGTTTTTGGTTGATTTTTCGTTGGAAGTTGAGTATAATAACAGAGAAGAAAAAGACAGAGATGAATGAGTGAATTTTTAATCACGAAAAGGAGATTATAGATATGGAACAGTACAAAGAAGAGTTTATCCACTTTATGGTGGAAGCAGATGTGTTGAAGTTTGGTGAATTTACATTGAAGAGCGGCAGAAAGTCTCCGTTTTTCATGAATGCAGGTGCCTATGTGACAGGTTCCCAGTTAAAGCGTCTGGGCCAGTATTACGCAAAGGCGATCCATGCAAAGTATGGTGATGATTTTGATGTACTGTTCGGCCCGGCTTACAAGGGTATTCCGCTTGGGGTTGTGACAGCGATTGCTTTCAGTGATCTGTACGGCAAGGAGATCCGTTACTGTTCAGACCGCAAGGAGACAAAGGATCATGGCGCAGATAAGGGCAATTTCCTGGGAAGCCCTTTAAAGGACGGTGATCGTGTTGTGATGATCGAAGATGTAACAACATCCGGCAAGTCCATGGAAGAGACTGTTCCGAAGGTCAAGGGGGCAGCAGATGTGACGATTGTCGGTCTGATGGTTTCTCTGGATCGTATGGAAGTCGGCAAGGGCGGTGTAAAGTGTGCCCTGGATGAAGTGAAAGACCTTTATGGCTTTGAGACAAATGCCATTGTTACAATGGCGGAGGTTGTTGAATGCCTGTATAATAAACCGTGTAATGGGAAGATTGTGATTGATGACAAGCTGAAGGCTGCCATTGATGCATACTATGAACAGTATGGTGCAAAGGAACAGTAGACTTTGATCGGATGTCGGCGGACAGCCGATTGATGTATCATTCAGATACGAACGTAGACATGGAAAGGACAGCGAAGATGAGTATAGAAGATAAGATATCAAAGTTGATGTGTCAGAACGGTGCATGCAGCCTTGTCATTGGAATTTTATCTGTGATCGGCGGGCTGGTTCTCGGTATTATCGGAATTGTCAATGGAGCAAGACTTCTGAGACATCATTCCGATTTAATGTAAATCATTTCAGAAATAATTGCAAATGTATCACGGCTGCCGGTCAGTGCAGCCGTGGTGCCATTTTTCAGGCAGGGGGAGTTGCGTGAGCCGACAGACAAAGCGGTGTATCAAATTCGGCAGTTTCGTACTGCTTATTTTGTATATCGCTGTTTTAATTTATGTATGTTTTTTTAGTGAAGATTATGGAAGAGATGTTGTGACTTCCTATTATAGATATAATTTTATCCCATTTAAGGAAATTCGAAGATTTTATATATACAGAGACGTTGTGGGAATCCGGGCATTCCTCGCCAATTTATTTGGTAATGTACTGGCATTTATGCCTTTTGGATTTTTTATGCCCATATTAAGATCGAAACTCAGAAAATGGTATTGTATGTTGGGCATGACATTTTTACTGAGTCTGATGATTGAGATCACACAGCTGCTGACAAGGGTTGGGTCCTTTGATGTAGATGACTTAATTTTGAATACTTCAGGAGGTATCCTCGGATATCTTTTGTTTTACATAATCAATAAAGTAAGGAGAAAATGGAATGGCGCGTAATATATACAGTTTCATCAAAATAGAAAAACGTCAGACAAAGCGCGGCATTTATGCATCAGCTTTTGG
>Ga0129311_1001971_pt1 | contig 13353 bp, 11 predicted proteins | sample Go1ome_FD_94435 | JGI IMG/M metagenome (GOLD analysis project Ga0129311, IMG submission 94435) | Western lowland gorrila individual fecal microbial communities from Wisconsin, USA - Go1022B metagenome | ecosystem: Host-associated > Mammals > Digestive system > Large intestine > Fecal | place... | reverse complement strand
AGCAGGAAACTCAAAATTAAAATCAGTTATAGCAAAATGTAAAGCTGCAAACATGCCAAACGATACAATAAACAATGCAATTAAAAAGGCTTCATCAAGTAATGAAAATTATGAAGAAATCACATACGAAGGTTATGGACCATGCGGAGTTGCAGTTATTGTAGAAGCTGCAACAGATAACAAAAATAGAACAGCAGCAGATGTAAGACACGTATTTGATAAAGCAGGAGGAAACCTTGGAACAAGCGGATGCGTATCTTATATGTTCAATAAAAAAGGTGTAATAGTAATAGAAAAAGCTTCAACTACAATGGACGAAGACGAACTAATGATGTTAGCATTAGATGCTGGAGCAGAAGATTTTAGCGCTGAAGAAGAAATCTATGAAATCACAACAGAACCAGCAGACTTCACAGCCGTTAGAGAAAAATTAGAAGAAAGCGGATTAGAATTCTTAGAGGCAGATGTTCAAATGGTTCCAACAACAACAGTTGCACTAGATGAATCAGGATGCGAAAAAATGGAAAGATTAATAGAAAGACTTGAAGAATTAGACGATGTTGCTAATATTTACCACAACTGGGAAGAATAAAAAAATTAATTCTTTTCTAATTTTGATAATCTAATGAAAAGGGGAAAATTATGAAGAAAAATAAAAAATTGGTAATTGCTATTGTAATAATTATAGTATTAATTCTTATTGTTGGAGTTGCACTAGCATTTGTAATGAAAAAGAATAATAAAGATGCGTTTTTCGAGAGTGTATCACAATTATTTGATAGTGAAAATGGTTTTATAGATAATAGAATAGAAAACTACAATCAAAAAAAGGCTTCAAATCCTTTTGAAAATACTGGAAAAATAACATTTAATGTACCAACAGAAGGCATGGACACAAAAACAGCAAATGAGATAAACAACACATTCAACATAAGCTTTATGGGAAATGTAGATTCTCCAAATCAAAAGGCAGAAGAGTTAGTTAAAATAAACTATGATAAAGATAACAATTTCCCAATTTTATACAAAAAATCAGGAGATATACAAGCTATTAAATTAAGCAAAATCACACCAAAATATCTAGGATTAGATTTTAGTAAAAATATAAATATAATTCCATTTGCTGAATTAAATGGAGAAAAACTAAATTCATTTGAAATAACTCAATCAGAAAAAAATAAAATAAAAACCGAATATTTACAAATAATCAAAGACAATCTTGAAGATAAAAACTTTACAAAGGTAACAACTGAAGAGTCAAATGGATATGTATTGGAAATATCAAATAAACAATTACAAGATATTATTGTAAAACTTATAGAAAGATTAAAACAAGACGATGAGTTTTTAGAAAAGTTTAGTTTAACTGCTGATAGCTTGGATTCAGTATTAGATAATATCAATTTAAATGAAGGAAAAACAATTATAACAATTTATCAAAAAAATCAAAAAGTTAATAGAATTATATTAGAATTAGATGACTTCATGAAAATTGATGTAAAAAAACTTGAAAATGATAACGAACTAAGCTATGATATTAGCTTAACATTTGGCCAAGAAAATAGTAATATTATTGCAAAAGCAGTTATTGGCTTTACTGGATTAGATTCACTTGAAACTGTAAATGAAAACTATAATATTGGAATAGATTTTAATGGTTATAGTTATACTTATAATATTGAAAACGAAGTAAACTTTACAGATGACATAGAAATAAAAGATTTTGCAGATAAAGAGTATGTTGATATAAATACATTATCTCAAACAAATCAAGTAAAACTATTACAAGCAATTGCAGATAGATTTAATAAAATCAACAACGAGTTAATACAAAAAGTAAAAGCAGATCCTGAAGATTTCTGGTATAATCTTGTACCTAAATATTATGCACCAAAAATAGATGCAGATGAATTTGATTATTCATTGGATTTAGATAACGACGAAGATGATGATGAAAATACAATATCAAATACTACAAACACAACAGAAAATACAACTAATACAACATCAAATACAATAAATACAGCTAATACAGCAACAAGTAGTAACACAACAAATACAACAACAAATATCAACGAAACATCAGATGAGAATCTTGCAAAATCTTTTACAGAAACAGAGAAAAATGTATTCAATTCAAAATATGAAAAATACAAGGGAGACGAAGTAGAAGGAAGCAAAGTAAAACAATTAATAATGAATATAATTGCAAACAACATGGCAGACGAAGAAAGACAAATAAAAGTTACAGGAGATGTAACACTTACTGGAAACGAAGTTCCAGATAGCATAGAAACTACAAAAAAATATTCAGTAGAATTTAAAAAATCAAAAGAAGGCTATGTAAACGAAGCTGTGATAAAAGAAGTAGAATAGTTATAAAAAATCAAAAAAGCATATAGTAATATATGCTTTTTTATATTAATTTTAAAAAAATTATTGCCATTTTTATTGACAATTTTTTAGTAAAAATATACAATCATTGTAGTTGTTAATCGTCATAAAGTAATTGATTTTATGATGAGGCCTTACTTTACTTGAAATGCAGTGATACCAATGTAATTATACGATATCACATATATGATGTAAAGGGACTAACAATGAAAAAAATACAAATGAATGAAAGGAGAAACACATTATGACAAAATTTAACTTAGAAAAATGCAAAAGTGGTAATAAAGGTATTACACTTATTGCATTTGCAATTAGTAGGAAATGCGTTCGATATTAGAAAAGAGCTTGAACCCTTTGTGAGAGTAGAGAAAACGAGAGAAAAATATAATCATGTTGAAGTGAATTTATATGTAGAAATTGCATAAATTTGATAAATCTTTGAGTAGAATTGCTAAATTTTCAAATATGATAAAATAAGAATAATAAAAAAATTAGGGGTGATTCTATATGAAAAAAATAAAAGTTAAAACAAGTAAATCAGAAAAAGATTTAATAGTAGAAGCATTAGTTAAAATGAGAAACAAATTAATAAGAGAAAATAAATCAGCAGAACCAGTAAATGAATTATTGATAAAGCTAATTGAAAATAAATAAATACATAAACAAAAAAAGCTAGTCGAGAGATTAGCTTTTTTTGTTGCAAAAATATGAAAGGAGTAAAACAATGGAAGGCTATGAAGCAATTAAATATTTAGACAATTTAGAAGTTGGTATGTTTTGTACTGTTAATCTGCCAATATATAGTGGTCAAATAATTCCAGTTACAGCTATGTATATGGGAAAAGATGAAATGGGCAGATATACATTTAATGATACTAATATCTTTAAAATGTCAAAGGATTTTATACAAGAAAAAGGTATATCACTTCAAAAGAGCTTTAATGAAGATAAGGCATTAGAAATTCATGCAAAAGTTAGAAGAAATATAGAAAGAAAAATGAGTAAGGGAAGGTAGTAACATGGAAAAAATGAAATATTTAAAATTTACAAAGGAAAACTTATTTAATAGTGAAACATTACAACAGTATGATGAAGAAGGACAAAAAATATTTTTGAGTTATATGTTATATAAAGGATATGATTTTGAAATTAAGAAAAATGAAATTATATTTACTGGAATTGTATCAGAAAAACAAGTTGAGAGTGTGATAAAAAGATATAACAAAGAAAGCCAAATTAGTGATTTGAAAAATAAGAAATACATTGCAGATGAAATTGAAAATGTTGGAGTAAATGAATATAAAAGAAATATTGATAAAAAATTAAAAGGTTTTGAAATAAATAGAGAAGCAAGGTAGAACAAGTTGAAATAAACTTGTTCTTTTACATAGTCATTATTTAATAATGACTAAATTTTTAGGAAGGAGGTTTTATAATGTCAAAGTGTAAGGTAATTGCTATTGCAAATCAAAAACGGTGGAGTTGCAAAGACAACAACGGTTGCCAATCTAGGAAATTGTCTAGTAAGAAAAGGAAAGAAAGTTTTATTGATTGATTTTGATCCACAAGCAGACTTAACGAGTTCATTAGGCTTTAAAAATGCAGATGAAATGGAATTTACAATAAAAAATTTAATGGAAAAGATTATAACAAAACAACCAATAGATAAAAAGGAGGCAATCATAACTAATGAAGAAAATATTGATTTAGTACCATCGAATATTGAATTAGAAGCATTAGAAGCATCAATGATAAATTTTGAAAATAGAGAAAATGTATTAAGAAAATATATTTCAAAAGTAAAAGATGATTATGATTATATCTTAATAGATTGTCGACCGTCTTTGGGTTTGCTTACAATAAATGCTTTGGCTAGTGCAGATAGTGTTATAATACCAATTCAACCTCAGTATTTGGCTTTAAAAGGAATGACACAGTTAGTACAAGCAGTTGATAAGGTAAGAGTTAATATTAATCCAAAATTGAAAATAGAAGGTATATTATTGACTCTAGCAGACATGAACACAAATCTTGCAAAAACTTGTGAAGAAACAGTTAGAAGAAATTACGGAGGAAGAATAAAAGTTTTTAAAACTGTTATACCAAGAGGAGTAAAAGCAGCAGAAAGCACTATTGATGGTAAAAGCATTTATGCTTATGATAAGAAAAGTAAACCAGCAATAGCTTATGAAGAATTTGCAAAGGAGGTGTTAAAAGATAGCAACAGGGAAAGATTTAAGACTTCCGAGTGTAGATGATTTGTTTAAGTTTAGTACAGATAAAGGAAAAATGGAAAGTATTATAATGATTCCTATTAATCAAATAACGAGTTTTCCAAATCATCCATTTAAAGTTAGAGATGACGAAAAGATGATGGAAACTGTTGAAAGTGTAAAGAAAAGAGGAGTTATTTTTCCAGCAATAGTAAGAAAGAAAAAAGATGGTACTTATGAAATGGTAGCTGGACATAGAAGAAGGAGAGCTTGTCAGTTAGCACAATTATCTGAAATGCCATGTATTGTGAGAGAACTTACAGATGATGAGGCAACAATTTTAATGGTAGATAGCAATGTGCAAAGAGAAGAAATATTACCTTCTGAAAGAGCTTGGGCTTTTAAAATGAAATTAGAAGCACTTAATAGACAAGGAAAAAGGGTTGATTTAACTTCTACACCATCGGTGCAGAAGTTGTCAGTAGAAATTGTAGCTGAAGAATTTGGAATAAGTAGAGAACAAGTAAGGAGATATGTTGCACTTACGAATTTAGATACTGCATTATTAAAAATGGTTGATGAAAATAAAATAGCATTAAGACCAGCAGTTCAAATTTCATACATGAAGAAACAAGACCAAAAAGAATTATTAGATGCAATAGAATCCTTTGATGCTACACCATCAGAAAAACAAGCAAAGCTTTTAAGAGATTTAAGTGAAAAGGGAATACTAGATAGAGATAAAATAGATGAGATTATGGCAGAAGAAAAGCCGAATCAAGTAGTACAATATAAAATAAAATATGAAAGATTTAGAAAGTATTTACCTAAAAATATTGAAACAGAACAAGAAGTTGAAGATTTCTTGTTGATATGTATTAAAGAACATTATAATAGGGTTAAACAAAGAGAAATGGTTAGATAAGTATATGGGAGTACAAAAATTATAATTTATACATTTGAAAATAATAAGGTCTTATAGTAAGATAAATAAAAAGGAGTGATTTTATTATGAGTAGAAAATTGAAAATTATAATTTTAATAATGGTAGTTATTTGTATTATTTTATTAGGAACATCAATTTACTTGCTAACAAAAAAGAAAAATCAAATTGATAATGGGGAAAATAATGAGATTTTAAATAATGCTATAACCGAAAATGTGGTTGAAGAAAATATAGAAAAGGATAATGTAATTAATACAGTAGAACAAAATGAAATTGTAGAACAGAGTAATGAAAAAATTAAACAGACAGAGAAACCAAGACAAACAGAAGTTAAAACTGAAAATACAATAAAAAATACAACAACGAAAGCAAATAATAAAATAGAAACACAAAAACCAGTTCAAAAGCAACAGGAACAGACGACTATAAAAGTTGAAAAAAAGCAGGAAGAAAATAAAGAAACTAAAGTTGAAGAACAAAAACCACAAGAAACTAAAAAAGAAGAACCCAAAGTAGCAAGATGTACTTCAAATAATAATCATGGAATAGATATAGGAAATTCTAACAAATGGTTTGACTCATATAATAGTGCAGTAGCATATTATGATAATCTTATTAGCAATTATGGAAGTAAACTTCGTGCTGGAGAAATTACAATAGAAGAATATGACAAAAAATGTCCATGTGGTTATGAAACATGGAGCTGCCCTTATTGTGGTAAATGGACAGTAAATTTTTATTATAGATAATTAAATAATATTTAGTAGGAACAAGTGAGTTATTTTACTTGTTCTTTTTTTGTTAAAAGGAGGATTAAAAAAATGCAAAAATCGAAATTAAAAAGATTTATAGCAAGTATTTTATTAATGATTACAATGCTTAGCTCTGCAACTCCTATTTTTGCTGCTTCAGGTAGTGGAAAATATGTTGGAGGACAATACGATTCAGGTATGTATACAACTGACAATCAAGGATCTAAAGTAGGAATATTGATACGAAGATTAATAAATAATACAACAGGAGAAAAACATACAGTATTTTGTGCAGAGCATGGTATTGATTTTAAGACGGGTGTTGTTTATAATGGACAATATTATACGCCAACAAATTCTGCAATGAGAAAAGCTTGCAAAATAGCCTATTTAGGGTGGTATAAAGACCAAGGAAATTATGTTATCGATGGTGGTATTCTTGCAGGAGATATGATATATGTAAAACAGGCTTATGTGTTTACTCAACAATACATTTGGGAAATATTAGGACAATCAAATGCTACATTTATAAATGCAGGAAATCAACAAGCGTATGAGAATTTTAAAGCTAATATAAATAGACAACTAGATAATTTTGCAAAAAGACCAAGTTTTGATGCAACAACAATAACAGTACAAGCAGGAGAAAGTAAAACCATAACAGATGTAAATGGGGTATTAGCAAACTATCCAGCTATTGATAGAACAACAAACGGAATAAGAGTTGTTCATACAAGCGGAAGCAATCAAATGACTATCACACCAGATGAAAATGTTTCAATAGAAAATTATACTATTGCAGATGATGAATTTAAGTCATGGGGAATGGTAAAAAACGAAACATCAGATAGAGATTCAATGGTTTATTTTGAATTTCCTTCTGGAATTCAAGACCAATTATATTCAATGGCTTATAATGATCCAATTACTTTAAGAATTAGTCTTAAAATTGATTTATATGGAAAATTAGAGCTACAAAAATTAGATACAACTGGTAAATTAGTAGATGGAGCAATTTATAATGTTTCTAGTTCTAATGGATACAACAATGATGTTGAAGTAAAAAACGGAAAAATAGTTATTGAAAAACTAAAAAAAGGAACATATACAGTTAAAGAAAAAAATGCACCAGCAGGTTATTTACTAGATAAGAAAGCTTACAATGTTGAAGTAAAGGCAAATGAAGTATCAACACAAGCTATTAAAAATACAGAACCTACTGGTTCAGTTAAAATAACTAAATCAGATATTGTTACTGGAAGAGATAATAGAATAGATAAAACAAGTCATCATGGAGATGCAACAATGAATGGTGCGACTTATGTATTAACTGCAAGTGAAGATATTTATAATAAAAGTAAATCATTAAAATATTTTTCAAAAAATGATGAAATTGCAATAGCTAAATTTAATGAATATGGAAAAGCAACTATAAGTATTACAGCTAAAAATTCAAACTTAAACTTAAAAGTAGAGAATGATTATATAACAGGATTACCACTTGGAAAATATAACTGGAAAGAAACAAATGCACCAGTTGGTTATAAATTAGATACTAATATATATAATTTTGAGTTTGAATATAAAGATCAAAACACAAATGTTATAAAAAAAGAAATTAATGTAACAGAGGATGTGCAAAGAGCAAGATTTGAGATAATTAAAATATCATCAAATGATAATACAACAGCAAAGAAAATTGCTAATGCTGAATTTACAGTAATACTTTCAAAATATATTGATTATTATGGAAGTTTTGAAGAAGCAGCAAAACATTTGAATGAATATGCAGAGGATGAATATGATGTTTTGAAAACAGATGGAAATGGTCATGCAACATCGAAATTACTAGCTTATGGATTATATGAAGGACAAGAAACTAAAACACCATCTGATGAAATAGAAACTGTAGAACCTTTTTATATCAATATTGATAAAAATAGTGATGGAATTATAAAAGAATTTGTTGAAAATGATTTACCATTTACAAGTTATTTGAAACTTGTTAAAGTTGATAAGAAAACAGGTAAGAAAGTAATATTTTCTAATACTACATTTAGTTTATCAAAATTAAATGAAAATACAAAACAATGGGAAAAAGTTAAGTGTAAAACTGGAATATTCTCACATGATAAATGGAAAACAGATAAAAATGCAGTAGCATATACTGAAAATAAACTTGAAGCTGGAACATATAAAGCTGATGAAATAGTTACACCTAATGGTTTTCTTGAATTAGAAGAACCTGTTTTTTTTAAAATAAACAGAAGTAATAAAACACTTGAATTTGATGAAGATTATGATGCGTATATTACTGTTACAATTGCTAATGAGCAACCAACAGGAAAATTAAATATAGATAAATCAGTTGTTTTGAATGATAATGTAGATTTATCATTAGTAGATACATCTGATTTAAGCAAAATTAAATTTAGATTAAAAGCTAAAGAAAATATAATTGACTATGCAGATGGCAGTGTGATTTATGAAAAAGGAAAAAGTGTTAAAGAATTTAATTTAAGCAAAGATGGAAAATACACTATTGAAAATTTACCTATGGGGGTATATGAATTAGAAGAGATTGAAACATTAAAAGGCTTAGTTTTAAATACAACACCAATTGAAGTGAAATTTGAAAAGAAAGATAATACAACTAAAGTTTATACTAAAGATATAAAAATGGAAAATAAACCTACAATTTTTGAATTTTCAAAAACAGATGTTACAGGAGATAAAGAACTTGTTGGGGCAGAACTTAAAGTGCTTGATGAAAATAAAAAAATAATAGATTCATGGACATCTAAAGAAATTACCCATAAGATAGAAGGATTAGAAGTTGGAAAAACTTATACTTTAGAAGAAAAAATTGCACCAAATGGATTTGTTAAAGCAACAAGCATTCAATTTAAAGTGGAAAGCAAAACTGAAATTCAAAAAGTAACAATGATTGATAAAATTGTTAGTGTTTCAAAGCAAAATATTGCAGGGGACGAAATTGAAGGAGCTAAATTACGAATTGAAAATGAAAATAGCAAAATAGTTGATAGTTGGACATCAACAAAAGAACCCCATATTGTAAATGGACTTGAAGAAGGTAAAAAATATATTCTATATGAAGACTATGCACCAGATGGATATGTTATATCAAATAAAATAGAATTTACAGTAAGTAAAGATAAAGTAAATCAAGAAATTAGAATGATTGATAAAGTTGTAACAATAACAAAAGAAGATATAACAGGAAAAGAAGTTGAAGGTGCAAAAATGAGAGTAGTAGATGAAGATGAAAACGAAATAGATAGTTGGACATCAACAAAAGAACCTCATAAAGTAAATGGACTTGAAGAAGGAAAAAAATATATTCTATATGAAGATTATGCACCAGATGGATATGTTATATCAAATAAAATAGAATTTATAGTAAGCGAAGATAAAGAAACTCAAAAAATAACAATGGTTGATAAAATTGTTGGAATTTTAAAGACAGATTTAGTAACAGGCGAAGAAGTTGATGGAGCAGAACTAGAAGTTGAAGATAAAGAAACAGGAAAAATAATAGATAAATGGACTTCAACAAAAGAAGCTCATAAAGTAACAGGATTAGAAGAAAACAGAACTTATATTTTAAGGGAAAAAACTGCACCTTATGGTTATGAAACAACAGAAGAAATAGAATTTATAGTATCTGAAAATAAAGAAACTCAAAAAATAGAAATGAAAGATATGCCAATTTTACAAGATATAAAATTAGTAAAAGTTGATGCAAATACAAAAGAAAGTATCAAAGAAAAATTCACATTTGGATTATATGAAGATGAAGAATGTAAAAATTTAATTAAAGAGTATGAATCAAATAAAGAAGAAGGAACAATAACATTTGAAGATTTAAGATATGGAATATTCTATGTAAAAGAAATTAAAGCTCCAAATGGATATGTAATCTCTGATAAAGTTATTAAAGTTGAAATTAATGATAAAGGTGTATTTATTGATGATGTAAAAATCGAAGGAGAAAATTCTTTATATACTTTTGAATTTGAAAATGCACCTATTGATACACCAAAAACAGGAGATGATGGTAAAACAGCTATATATGCTGGAATATTAGGATTATCATTATTAACTTTAATAGGTTTAGAAGCATGCGAATATAAAAGAAAAAGAGTAAATAAAAAATAATATATGGGTGGCTTAAAAAGCCACCTTAAATATTTTAGGAGGTAAACATGCCACAATATACTTTACAACAAAGTGTAAAGACATTAGAAAAAATATTTGAGAATAATATAGATACAGAGCAAAAAATAAAAAATTTAAAATGGGAAAACTTAAAACAATTTAGTCCAGTAGAAAAAAGTTTTATTATGGATTTAAAAGAAGCAGTGGCTAAAAGAAAAATTATAGAGTTTTTAGCAGGAAAGGAAGATAAAGAGTAGAAACAATGATTGAATATTATAAAAAACCAACAGTAAAATTTATCGTAAACAAAGGTAATTTTAATAAATTAATGGGAATATTAACATTCCAAGAAGAAAATATTATAACTCAAGAGTGGAAAGAAAGTGCAACAAAATTAAAAGAATTATTATTAAGATATTCTTTACCACAAAAAGATGAAGAAGGAGAAATATCAATTATAGATATTGCACTATTTCAAAAGGAAGCAGCAGAGATGATTATATTATTGCTTTCAGCATTAGATAGAGTACAAGTTGATGAAGATTATACAAAATTAATGAAAAGACAATAGTTATAGGAGGTTGAGAGTTGGGAAAAATAAAAGAAACTAGACAACTCTATAAAACTACTTTAAAAGAAATTTCAAGTTCACCAAGTAACTGGAGAACTTTTTTAGATAGTAGTGCTTGGAATTTTAAATATGATTTTGATGATCAAGTTCTGATATTTGCACAAAGACCAGATGCAAGAGCTTGTGCAACAATGGATGAATGGAATAGAAAGTTAAAAAGATGGGTAAATAATAGGGCAGAAGCTATTTATGTGTATGACAAAAATCCTAATAGTGAATATCCATTTAAATTAGTATTTGACTTATCCGACACTCATAATTATAATAATACTGAATATAAATTATGGAATATAAAACAAGAATATGAAAAAGATATTATAGAAGATTTAGAAGCAAATTTTGGAGATATGGACTCAAAGGAAGATTTATCGAAAGCTATAATTAGTGCAAGTTATAACATGGTTGTAGATGATATTGAAGATTATTTAACAGATATTATAAAAAATAAATCTAATACAATGTTAAGCAATATATCAGATGATGAAATTAAAGATATATTAATAGGAATAACTTGGGCAAGTGTCAGTTATATGCTAATGATAAGATGTGGAATAAATGCTAGAGAAAACATTTCTGAAAATGAATTTGAATTTTTAAAATATTTTAATAGTCCAGAACTTTTTACAATATTAGGTGCAAGTGTTAGTGATATTGCAGAATCAGGATTAAGGGAAATAGCAAAAACAGTTTCAACTCTACAAAAAAAGGAAAAATTAAAAAATCGTACATTTGCAAAAAATGAAAATGAAATATATTCTAATGATAATAATAAAAATGAAGGAGGAGTTGAAAATGTTAGAGAAAATAGAGTACACGAAACAGGGAGATTACTTGATACCAAATCTAACAATGAAAAAGGAGAAAATTCCAGCGGGGAAATATTCAATGATGAGGTACAATTACCTATTAAATCACAAGAATCACGAACTAACAATATTGGTAATGAACAAGGAATTGAACAGTCATTTACAGGAGATACAAGACCAAGCGAGCAAGAGAGTGGAAATGCTAGTGGAAGAGATGGCGAAGAAAGAGAATATAACAGAAGAATTGAAAGCCAAAGATCAAATGAAATGGGTGGGCTTGATGAACAATATCAAGATGACAGCAGAGGAAATAGTAGCAACAGAACTGATTTACCAATAGAAGAAAATCAATTTAGAAGAACATTAACTGAAGAAGAAATGCGAAGTAAAATTGATTTTTTACAAGATGAATATGTAAGTGATATTTTAAATAATATAGATAATTTAAAAGTTACAAGAAAAGATATTAGAGAATTTTATCAAAATAATTTAGCTGAAAATGATAGAGTTGAATTTATAAAGAAGGCATTTGGAGATGCATATACCGAAATTGTAGTAAATGATACAAGATTAGGTTATAAAGCTTACGAAAATGTTTTACATCTTTGGAAAGATGGTTATTTGAATAGAACAGCAGAAGTTTATTATAAATGGGATTACATTGCAGAATATATTGAAGGACTTATAATGGTCAATGAGTTTTATGATATGCACAAACCAGTAAAATCTTATGATGAACAAATGCAGTTATTACAAGTAGAAGCAATGAATGCTCCTACTTTTTCTTTTACTCAAGAAATAATTGATTATGAGCTAACAAGGGGTAGCAATATACAAGAGAGTAAAATGAGAATATATAATCAATTTATCAATAGTCTATCAAGTGAGGAAAATATAAAATTTCTTAAAAATGAATATGGCTGGGGTGGTGGTAGTACAATTCATATTGGAACAAGAATAGGTTATCAATATGATGGAAAAGGAATTACTTTAACCAGAGGAAAAAGAGAAAATGAAGAAGCTACTATAATAACTTGGAATGTAGCAGAAAAAAGAATTAAAGAATTAATAAAATTGGATAAATATTTAAATCCAAAAGAAAAAGAAGAATATTCAAATTGGTTAAAACAAAAAGAAATTGATAGGGAATTACAGGAAAGTAAGAAAAAACTATTAGAAGAAAGTAAAAAACAAAAAGAAGATGCCGAACAACAATTAGCAGAAAGATTATATAAATTTGTTAAGGACTTCGATTTTTATAACTATGTCGATAATACAGAAATGTATCGTTCAGAAGAAGATAATATAAATATTATAAAAGCTGATATAAATGATACAAATAATGTAAAAGATTATATAAAAGAATTAAAGGAAATAATAGATGATAGTAGATTATCTAATGAAGATTTAAAAGAAGTTCAAGAATTAGTTT
>Ga0129311_1001967_pt1 | contig 13376 bp, 10 predicted proteins | sample Go1ome_FD_94435 | JGI IMG/M metagenome (GOLD analysis project Ga0129311, IMG submission 94435) | Western lowland gorrila individual fecal microbial communities from Wisconsin, USA - Go1022B metagenome | ecosystem: Host-associated > Mammals > Digestive system > Large intestine > Fecal | place... | reverse complement strand
TCATAAAAAAAGATGCATAAAAATGCACCTCAAAAAATTTGAACGTTGATTTTTCATCAAGACCTCATGAACATCATGTTATTTTGGAATATATCAAAACCTCAACCAATTTTGGATATTCCTAAAAAGGAGATGTCTTTCTTTTGCTTCAAAGTTAGTGCTTGCTAACTTTTGCATTTTTTTCACAAGTTAGTTGTCTGAAAAAATCTTGGGTGCTATAATCTTTCAAAGAAGGAGGAACATTATGCCAGTAACAGTTGATAAGGATACTTGCATCGGTTGTGGTGCTTGTGTAGGTGTATGCCCAGTTTCTGCACTATCTTTAGATGATGAAGGTAAGTCCAGTTGTGACGAAAGCGTATGCATTTCTTGCCTCTCTTGTGTAGGAGCTTGCCCAGTTTCTGCAATTTCTGAGAAGTAAGGGAAATAAAAAAACCAGTTTTTACTGGTTTTTTTATATTCTACTGCATGTTTCTGATATAATACTTACTCACGGAGAATAACTATGAATAAAGATTATCAATTACCAAGTCAAAAAGACGCAGCGAAAAGAAGCAGAAATGAAGTTGAAATAGAATATGGTCTTTTCTCTATGAATGACCAGTTAGAAGAATTAGGAAAAAATAAAAAATACTATATTCGTACATATGGCTGTCAGGCTAACGTTAGAGATGGCGAAAGTATTGCGGGTATGATGGAAGTCATGGGCTTTACAAATACAGAAGATACAGCAGAAGCAGATGTATTGATTTTTAATACGTGCGCAGTTAGAAGAGCTGCAGAAGAGCATGTATTAGGTGAAATCGGTATGCTGAAGGGATTGAAGAATGAAAATCCAGATCGTATTTTCTGTGTTTGTGGATGTATGGCACAGGAAGAAAGTGTTGTGCAGGAAATCTTGAAGAGCTATCCACAGGTAGATCTGATTTTTGGTACACATAATATTTATCGTTTACCAGATCTATTGAAGGAAGTTATGACAACAAAGAAAAGAAAGGTTGAAGTACTTTCTGAAGAAGGAAGAATCATTGAAAATCTTCCTGTTAAGCGTACACAGAATGTGAAGGGATATGTAGATATTATGTATGGATGCAATAAGTTCTGTACATACTGTATTGTTCCTTATACACGTGGAAAAGAAAGAAGCAGAAGAATGTCTGACATCATTCATGAAGTGAAGCAGCTGATTCAAAATGGTGGCAAGGAAGTCATTCTTTTAGGACAGAATGTCAATGCATATGGCAAGGATCTTGGCATGGAGGATGGCTTTACAGATCTATTGATTGCGGTAGCAGAAACAGGAATTGAAAGAATTCGTTTCTATTCTTCTTCTCCTAGAGACTATTCTGAAAGTACAATCCAGGCGATGCTGGACCACCCAAATATTATGCCAGCTCTTCATTTACCAGTACAATCTGGTTCAAATGAAGTATTAAGACGCATGGCAAGAGGATATACAGTAGAACAATACAAGGAAGTTTTTGACCGTTTGAAAAGTAAAATTCCAAACATTACATTTACAACAGACTTGATTGTTGGCTTTCCTCAGGAAACAGATGAAGAATTCCGCGATACAATTGCACTTGTTGACTATTGTAAGTTTGATGGTGCTTTCTCTTTCATGTATTCACCACGTGAAGGAACACCAGCTGCACGTATGGATGGACAGATTGATGCTGCAGTGAAAAAAGAAAGACTGCATGAACTCAATGAACATATTAATCATTGGGCAAAAGAAAACAATCAGAAGTATTTACATAAGACGGTGAAGGTTTTATGTGAAGGAAGAAGTAAGAAAAACGATGCAGTGTATTCTGGATATTCAGAAGAAAACAAGCTTGTTAATTTTACTGGTCCAGAAGGATTGGAAAACCAGATCGTTGAAGTTGAAATTACAGAAGTGCGCAGCTTCTCTTTGAATGGGAAAGCATTGTGATAAAAACGTCTTTGTTTTATAATGATGACGTAAAAATGAACATTGAAAAATAATTGGAGGAAAGATATGAGTAGAGTACGAATTTTTGCTCTCGGTGGTCTGGACGAAGATGGAAAAAACATGTATATCATCGAAAATAATGATGATATCTTTGTTTTGGAATGTGGTTTGAAATATCCAGATGCGGATCAGCTTGGAATTGAAATGATTATTCCTGATTTTACTTATTTGATTAATAATAAAGATCGTGTCAAAGGCTTGTTTATTACACATGGTCATGAAGATGTGATTGCAGCTTTACCGATGCTTTTAAAGCAGGTCCCTGATATTCCTGTATATATGGCTCCATTAACTGCATTGATGTTTGAAAGACGTGCAAAGCAGTATGGCTTAGGAAAGCTGAATATTCATAGAGTTAGAAGAAACAGTACATTCAAGATTGGAAAGACTGAAATCAAGACATTTGGAACAACACAGTCTATTGCGGATGGTTTTGGTGTTGCAATTAAAACAAGTGATGGATATATTGTGTATACTTCTGAATTTATTGTTGACTATGATATTAAAAATGAAGCATTCTCAACAGATATTACAAATATTACAGATCTAGGACATGATGGTGTATTGGCTTTATTGTGTGAATCTGTTGGTTCAAATCGACCAGGTCATTCTGCACCTTCTCATCGTATTACGGATGTCATTGATCCATATTTTGAAGATGCAAAGGGTAGAATTCTAGTTACTGTATACAATCAGAATATCTATCGTGTGATTGAAATCATTGAACTTGCGAATAAATACAATCGTAAGATCATGATCTATGATGATGAACTGCGTAAGTTAATGAATGATATGGCAAAGCTTGGCTATTATCATATTCCTGCAGGATTGGAAGTATCTAAGGATTCTTTCAGCAATGATATGGAAAATATCGTTATTATCGTTGCGGGAACTGGTTCTACGATCTTCAATAAAGTACATAAGATTGCAACAAAGGAAGATGCATTGATTGAAATGCATAAGACAGATACAGTCATTATTACATCTCCTGCAGTACCAGGTACTGAAAGATATGAAGCAGGTATGGAAGATGATTTGTATAGAGAAGCAGATCGTGTAGAAGCAGTGGATACAAAACGTGCATTCTCTATGCATGCATCCATTGAAGATATCAAGATGATGGTGTATCTCATGCATCCAAAATACTTTATGCCTGTCAAAGGGGAATATAGACAGTTGATTTCTAATGCAAATATTGCTTTAGATATGGGATATAGTGCCGCAAATATCATTGTTATGGACAATGGTCAGGTTGCTACTTTTGAAGATGGCAAGATTCAGAAGAATTTTGATTCTGTGGATGTTGGTGATGTTATGATCGATGGTGGCGATTCCCTGGATGCAACGGGTATGGTCATTAAAGATCGTGAAACTTTAAGTACAGATGGTGCTATTATTATTGGTATTGTTGTGAATCATGCAACAAAGGAAATTATTGGCGGACCAGATGTACAGTCTAGAGGTGTTATCTATCTGAAAGATGCTGATTATATTGTGAAGCAGATTGGTGTCTTGATGGAAAATACGATTAACGAGGCAGTGAAAGAAAATCGCTATGATAATATGTCAGTACGTTCAGAAGCAAGAGAAAAGATTGCACGCTACGTATTGCATGAAACTGGAAAGAGACCAATGATCCTTCCAGCAATCATAGAGATCAATACAAAAGATTAAGAGGGAATTGTGGCTAGAAAAACAAAAGCACAGTTAAAAAGAGAAAGAGATAGAGAAATCAAGCAATGGATCACAGTTGTGATCCTTTTCGCATTGATGATCATTGGATTAATGAAATCTGGTGTTGTTGGTTTGTTTCTGTTTAATCTGCAAAGATATTTACTTGGATTCTTATTCTGGGTCATTCTAGGTTCATTTATTATCATGATTCTGATGAATGTCATGAACCGTCATCATGAAAATGATGATGTGAATCCAGTACCATTTATTCTTGTAGATTGTGCAATCTTATTGATTTGTTCCTATGTTTCAACACAGGATACTGGTATTCCAGTATTTATGCAATACATTGTTCATATTGCAGATTACTTCACAACGAGTGATGTCGTGATTGGCGGAGGTATGATTGGTTCTTTGCTGTATGCCATTTCTTCCATGTTGTTTGGAAGAGTTGGCGTTATCATTGTAATCATTGTTCTTCTGATCATTTCAATGTTATTGATTGTTTCTTTAGATGTTTACAAAAAAGCTTTCTATACGATTTTTGAATTCTTTAAAACACCAGAAAGAGAAGAAGAGGAAGAAGCTGTTGTTGAACAACCAGTGGAAGAAGCAAAACCAAAAAATCTTTGGATCATGCTGGAAGAACATAAAGAGAAAAAAGAAGCAAAGAAAGCATTGCTTGGTTCAATCAATGTTGATGAAAATGTTGAAAGTAAAGATACAACAGATATATTGACAGAAGAAAAGAAAGAAGAACCGCATATTACAAAGTTGATTAATATTACAGCAGATCGTGATACGGAAGAAATTCCTGTTGTCTCCATTCCTGGAAAAACGATTTCTTCTGAAAAGTCTGTATTTATCAATGTTGATGATCTGCAGGATTCCTATGAGAATTTTGAAGAAGATGATCCACAGGAAGATTTTGAAAAGACAGCTGAGTTGAACTTTGATGAACCAGAACAGGAAGAAATGCAGGAAATTGACGCTGTAGATGAAATTCATGCTGAAGATGGGGTTGATGAAGCACAGCCACAGGAAACCGCAAAGAAACCAGAAGTCAAGCTTTCTAAAAAGCCATATAAGATTCCGAATGCAAGAATGATTTCTCAAATGCTGGATCCTTTACCTTCTAAGGATGCCAATATGGATAATGAAATTGCCGCAAAAGAGAAGGGTGAGTTATTGATTAATATTCTGCATAACTTTGATATTGAAGCACAATTGATTGATACACATATTGGTCCATCTGTTACGCAGTTTGAAATCAAACCAGATGCAAGTGTGAAAGTATCTAAGATCTTATCTCTTGCGGATAATATCAAAATGGCTCTTGCTGCAAAAGACGTTCGTATTGAAGCACCAATTCCTGGAAGAAATGCGGTTGGTATTGAAATTCCGAATGTAAAGAGTACACCAGTTAAACTAAGAGAAATTATTTCAAATGTCAGTGAAAAAGATAAGAAACAGCCATTGCTGTTCTTTGTTGGTAAAGATCTATTAGGACAGACAGTAACATGTCGCTTGGATAAAATGCCGCATTTATTGATTGCTGGTGCAACGGGTTCTGGTAAATCTGTATGTATGAATGCAATCATTACATCTTTACTGTTAAGAACAGATCCAGAAGATGTCAAAATGCTGCTTGTGGATCCTAAAAAGGTTGAATTTACACCATATTCAAGAATTCCACATTTGATTGGTCCAGTTATCAATGATCCAAATCAGGCAAACAATGCTTTAAAGGCAATTGTTCAGATCATGGATGAAAGATATAACATATTCGCTGCTGCTGGTGTTAGAAACATTGAAGTATTCAATGAAAAAGTCAGACAGCAGAATGGTGCAAAGAATCCTGATGGATCTCCATGTCCTAAGAAGATGCCTTATATCGTTGTTATTATTGATGAGTTGGCTGATTTGATGGCAGTTGCTGGAAAAGATGTTGAACAGTCTATTCAAAGAATTACACAGCTGGCACGTGCAGCTGGTATCCATTTGATTGTAGCAACACAGCGTCCATCTGTAGATGTTATTACAGGTATTATCAAAGCAAATATTCCTTCCAGAATTGCATTTGCGGTTTCTTCTGGAACAGATTCAAGAACAATTCTAGATCACGCTGGTGCGGAAAGACTGCTTGGAAATGGTGATATGCTGTATATGCCAATTGGTGCAAGTTCTGCAATGCGTACACAAGGTGTATTTGTTACAGATGATGAAGTTCAGAACATTACAAACTATGTATCACAATGGTCACCAATGTATAACGATAAGTTTGTCTTATTGGAAGGAATCAATGAAGGCAGTGGTATTGGTGGTGTAGCGACAATCAATGATGACCCATTATTTAAGGGAGTCAAAGAATATGTCGTAGAGGCACAGAAAGCTTCCACATCTCTTCTGCAAAGAAGATTTGGCATTGGATATAATCGTGCAGCAAGAATGATTGATGCACTGGAAGAAGCTGGTGTAATTGGTCCTGCACAAGGCTCAAAACCTAGAGATGTATACTTAAAACCAGAAGATTTGGGTTTAGATCAGGAAGATTTCTAGTAAAGCCTTTACAAGTTAGAAATATATGTTATATTATCTCATCTTTGACAGTCCAAGAAGAAAAAACAGTCAGAAAATGGCTTATTTATGCCGAATTCCGACTGTTTTTGTTTTGCACCGATATTACGTAATTTATTGTCTCTGCTTTGTAAGTCTGATGATATTTCTGATGCTGCTCTTTGTCATGATCTGATAGTCTGTATTGAATCCAAATATTTCATGAAGCTTATCAGTAAGATCAGTTCTTGTATAGGAAGGCTGATATCCCGTTCCCGGGATGATATGCAATTCCATTTTTCTTAGTGTTGTTATTATCTTTTCTGCCGTGTATTTTTCTTCCAGCTTCTTTTCCAGTATCCGATAGATCATCAGCGACAGATAGCAGATCAGAAAGTGTGCCTGTATTCTGTCTTCTCTGGAAAGATATACCGGTCTTGCCCGGAATTCTGTTTTCATGATTCTGAAAGATTCTTCAATCTCCCATCTCTGCTCACTTACTCTGATGATTTCCTCTACTGAATCATTTACCAGATCTGTGCAGATTGCATAATAGCCGTCATACATCATTTCACTTTCTATCTTTTCTTCATCAAGTGAATACAGAGTTCTGTCTGCAACTTCATATTCGTCAGTAACTGCTGTCCTTTTAATGAATCTGGCTGGATCATTCTGATTTCCATGTTCTTTTTTTCTGGATCCCTTTTCAATCATTTTCTCTGCACGTTCTATCTGCTTTTCTCGTATGGAGCACTGATAGAGTGCATATTTTGGCGAATAGGTAACGATCATCATCTGATCTGGCACTTTCCTTGAACTGTACGGCATGATCTTGTAATAGACATGTGATGCATATTTTTCTGGATCGCTCTTGATTTCCTGGATATTGACGGAACAGCCGTCACCCAGTCTTTTCCATCCGGAACTGCTCAGTGCAGCTTCTCTTTCGTCTTTTTTCAGCTTCTTTAAAGACTGCGTTATAATGAATGATCGGCCCTCGATGTTGTTGAACAGTCTGTTGGAATCACTTCCAAGTCCGCCGTCAGTACAGACGACAAATCTGTCCAGCCCGTAATTGTGGATGATCTTTTCTTCCAGAGGCTTCATGGAAGGCTGTTCATTGGAAGCGCCGCGGAATGTACTGAATGCAAGAGGAATACCGTCACCATCCATGAACAGTCCCATCTGAACGATAGGATTCGGTCTGTTCTCTTTGGATTTCCCGTATTCTCTGAAGTCATCAGCCTCTTCGATCTCGAAGAAGAAGTTTGTGCAGTCATAGTAGAGAACCCTGTTGTTGCGTGAAATAACAAAATTACTGTTCCTGTAGACATCAGACTGGATATAGTCAGCTTCCTTCGCAATGACAGAAAGAGCACGGTAAACCTGGTGGATATCATATTTTGGCGGCTCAAGCAGTGATTTACAGAAGGAATAGGAAGACAGCTTGCTTGAAGGAGAAAGAATACGTGCAAAGATCAGATCAGAGAGGATACTGTTCAGATCAAAGTCAAAGCTGTATCTGTTCCTGATGTTCCTGCAGGTATTGTCAAGACGCAGCTGCGTATAGAGGGACTGCAGGAACAGATAGCCGCAGTTGCATGAGGAAGGTACATTCTTTTCAATTCTCTGATTCGGAAAGTAGTCAATGGTGATCTTTGCATTGGCAGCTTTTTCTTCATCGGTAAGTGATTTTGCACGCTGACGTGCCCAGGCAATGACATCATCATGTGAAAGATTCATTTTTTCCATGAGATCGGAAACTTTGCCGAGCTTTTCAACGGTAACGGTCGTTCGATCCTTTCCGGACTTGTTGGAAGCAGATTTTTTTCCACGGACATCACGGAGATAGAGATCCTTGATGATGTAAAGAGATTCAGCAGGCTTGCCAGGATTAGTAATAGAAATACGCATAAGAACAGCTCCTTTGTAAATATTATATCACAAATACGCCATCTTACGATATACAAAAACATAAAATTTGACAAAAATAATATAAAAAAACAGCGTAATTATGCGCTGATGTTAAAGATAGCTTTACAAAGAGGTGTCAAAGACCCGGCTCAAAACCTAGAGATGTATACTTAAAACCAGAAGATTTGGGTTTAGATCAGGAAGATTTCTAGTAAAGCCTTTACAAGTTAGAAATATATGTTATATTATTGATGATAAATTTCAGGGCAGGGCGTAATTCCCGATCGGCGGTAAACTCCGCGAGCCGAAAGGTTGAGCTAGTGAAATTCTGGCAGCGACAGTAAAGTCTGGATGGAAGAGATTTTTATCTTTTGCTTTTAACAAGTTTTTTACCCGGAGTTTATCTTATAAACCCCGGTTTTTTGTTTAGAGGGGTTTTGGAGGTAGACAAAAAATGACAACAGTTTCAAAAACAAAAAGTAGTTTCCTATCAACACGCTACATCGCAGTAACAGCAATCCTTTCTTCATTGGCATTCGTATTACAGTTAATTGAAGTACCTTTACCAATGATCATGCCAACATTCATCAAGTTTGACTTATCTGACTTGCCAGCATTGATTGGTGCATTCTCTATGGGACCTGTATGTGGTGTTCTTGTTGAATTCTTAAAGAATTTATTACACGCAATCTTATCTTCTCATTCCTTTGGTGTTGGTGAACTTTCCAACTTTATCTTAGGTGCAGTGTTTGTTGGTATTTCTGGTTTATACTACAAATCCCATAAGACAAAGAAGGGTGCAGTTGTTGGATCTATCATCGGTGCATTTGTAATGGCTGCAGTTTCCTTCCCATCTAACTTATATGTTGTATATCCTGTATACTATAACTTCATGCCAAAAGAAACAATTATTCAGGCATATCAGATGATCTTCCCAGCAGTTGACTCTATTGAAAAATGTTTATTGATCTTCAACGTTCCATTTACATTTGTTAAGGGATTGATCAACGTATTGATTACAGTATTTGTTTACAAGAAGATTTCTCCAATTATTCATGGAGTAAAGTAAGAAATTCATTCGTTCCCCCTCGAATGATTGCTCGTTATGTTATGAAGCATAACGAGTTTTTATATGCTATAATTAAGTGAATTTACGGAGTGAAATATGGCTACTTTATCACGTACTAAGAAATATCAGGATTTAAGAAATCGTCTGCAGCATGATACAAATGCAGATGCGTTATCAACAAATGATCTATCAAGATTTCAAAAAAGATTAAATGAGATCGATTCTCAGAATTTTTCATATACAGAAAATGCTTCCAGTGATTCTCACAATGCAGAACATGCAAGAAACTTGAATACACAACAGCAGACACAGCAACCATTGCGTCGACACAAGCAGACACAAGATAAAGATCCATTTGCGAATGTATCTTTTTCAGCAAATGAAAATAACGATGTTACTTTTGATAATGATTATCTAGATCAGTATATTCGTGAAGTGAAACAGTACAATATTGATCAGGGAAATGCTGCAAGTGAGAATACTTCTTTAAATATCTTAAAACAGATTGAAAGAAACAATTCTGCTACACCAAAAAAGCCATACCCTTCTTCAAATTCACACACAGCTGATATTCCATTTCTTTCTAGCCAATCATCATCTTCAAATCGTTATTCACAGGATGTGAAGCAATCATCATCTTCACAAGAAGATACACAACCTACACAGGCGATGTCAAAAGAAGATATTATGCAGGAAGTACAGAATCTTGTGAATGGAACATCATCTTCATATACACAACCACAGCCAGAAGAGCCATCTTCTCCATTTGTGAATGACTATGAATCCAAAAATGATTCCTTTATGTCTACAGATACATTTAATCGTCGTTTAGAAGCAGATCGTACAACACGTCAGCAATTGCTAAATGAAACAACACAAATGAGAGCACAGTTAGATGATTATGAAGATAATCTATCAGAAGTGTCTGATAAGATGAGACAGACAAATCGTATTTTAAATATTGTATTAGTGATCTTGATTATTGCTTTAGCAATGATCGTAGGTGTTGTTATTTACTGGATCATTACATCAAAGTAGGAGGGTTACAATGAGAATTAATATCGCAATCGATGGACCTAGCGCTGCAGGAAAAAGCACAATTGCCAAATCATTAGCGAAACAATTAAATTATATTCATTTAGATACAGGTGCAATGTATCGTTCAACTGCATATAAGGCAGTTCAAAATCAAATTTCACTAGAAGATGAAAATGCACTTGTTGAAATGTTGAAGAACACAGATATTACATTAACACCAGAAGGAAAAGTATTTCTAGATGGTGAAGATGTTTCTTCTTCCATTCGTACAGATCAGATTTCTTTAGCTGCTTCTTCTGTCAGCAAGCACCCACTTGTAAGAAGTGAACTCGTTGCTAGACAACAGAAGATGGCTGAAAAGAAGGGCTTTATCATGGATGGACGAGACATTGGTACCGTTGTATTAAAAGATGCAGAAGTCAAGATCTTTATGACTGCCAGTGCTGAAGCGCGTGCGAAACGTAGATATGAACAAGATAAGAAGCTTGGCTTGCCTACAACTGATGTAGAAACAATTGCTAAAGAAATCGCACAGAGAGATTATCAGGATACACATCGTTCTGTTTCTCCACTTGTAAAAGCAGAAGATGCGGTTGAGATTGATACAAGTGATATGACAATTGAAGAAGTTGTGAATGCGATATTAGCATTGTGTGAGCCTTATTTAAAGGAGGAACATGCATGAAAACTGGAACAATCGCAATTGTAGGTAGACCAAATGTTGGTAAATCTACATTGTTTAATCGAATTGCTGGAGAAAGACTTTCTATTGTAGAAGATATTCCTGGTGTAACAAGAGACCGTATTTATTCTTCTGCAGACTGGACAGGCAATCATTTTCAGATCATTGATACTGGTGGTATCCAGCTGGAAGATCAGCCATTCCAGGAAGAAATCCGTGCACAGGTACAGATTGCCATTGAAGAAGCAGATGTTATCTTAATGGTTTGTAATGGAAAGTCTGGTATGAGTGATGATGATCGCTATATTGCAGGACTCTTACAGAGAAGCAAGAAGCCAATTGTTTTAGCTGTCAATCAAATTGATGATACGACTAGAATGATGAATATCTATGAATTCTATAACTTAGGTATTGGTGATCCAATTGCGGTCAGTGGTGTGCATGGAATTGGCGTAGGTGATGTTCTTGAACGTTGTGTTGAATTATTGCCAGAAGAAAATAAGAATACGAGAAAAGAAGGCATTCATATTGCGGTCATTGGAGAGCCAAATGTTGGTAAATCTTCCATTGTAAATGCAATCTTAAGAGAAGATCGCAGTATTGTTTCTAATATTCAAGGTACAACTAGAGATGCAATCGATACACCATTTAGATTTAATGGGAAACCATATGTCATTGTAGATACAGCAGGGATTCGTAAAAGAGGCAGAGTTTATGAATCTGTTGAAAAGTATTCTGTTTTACGTGCAATGAGTGCCATTGAAAAATGTGATGTTGCTTTATTCTTGATTGATGGTGAAAAGGGTATTCGTGAGCAGGATAAGCATGTTGCTGGATATGCCTATGAAGCTGGAAAGCCAATGATCATTGTTGTGAATAAATGGGATGCGGTTGAAAAAGATGAGCATACAATGGTGGAATTTGAAGAAAAGGTAAGAAATGAGTTTGCATATCTTTCTTATGCACCAATTTTATTTGTATCAGCAAAGACAAGACAGAGAGTAGATACAATTATTCCTGAAGTTGATCGTGTTTATGAAAATTCAACACGTCGTGTTCCAACAAATATTTTGAATGAAGTCATTGCAGATTCACAAATCACAACACCAGCTCCAGCAAGAAATGGCAAGAGATTTAGAATCTACTACGCAACACAGGTAGCAATTCAGCCACCTACATTTGTATTAAGCTGTAATGAACCAAAATTAATGCATTTTACATATCAAAGATTTATTGAAAATACGTTAAGACGTGCATTTGATTTTGAAGGTACACCAATTCATATTATTGCTAGAAAGAAGGTATCTGAATGAAAATTCGTGTATTAGGGACTGGCAGCTGGGGTAGTGCATTAGCACAGACACTTGCTGATAATGGACATGATGTTATCATGTGGGGGATTGATGATGCTGAAATCAATGATATTGAAAATAATCATCACAACACGAAATATTTTGATGTAGAAATGAACCATGATGTTCATGCGACAAAAGATATCACCTGTGTGAAAGATGCAGATGTTGTTCTTGTAGCTGTTCCATCCGGTGCATTAGATTCTGTTTTAAGACAGGTTACAGATCTTACAGAAAAGAAAATCATTATTATTAATGTAGCTAAAGGTTTCCATCCTGAAACACATCAAAGACTTTCTGAAGTTATCAAGGATCTTGTTCCTGAAGAGAAAAGAGAAGCTGTTGTTTCTTTGATTGGGCCATCTCACGCAGAAGAAGTTATCCTTCGTCAATTGACATGCTTAAATGCTGTTAGTGACAATGAAGAAGCTGCTAAAACAGTACAGAAGCTATTTTCTAATGACTATTTCAGAGTATATCGAAATACTGATGTTGTTGGTGCAGAAATTGGTGTTGCAATCAAAAATATCATGGCAATTGCTTCTGGTATTCTTGAAGGCATTGGACAGGGAGACAATGCACGTGCAGCTTTAATGACAAGAGGCTTAGCTGAAATGACACGCTATGGTGTTGCACTAGGTGGCAAGAAAGAAACATATCTTGGATTAGATGGTGTCGGTGATCTGATCGTAACTTGTACTTCTATGCACTCAAGAAACTTTACTGCTGGCTTGCAGATTGGTAAAGATGGTTCTAGTGAAAAGTTCTGGAAAGAAAACAAGAGAACGGTAGAAGGTGTTGCTGCATGTAAAGTTGTTTATGAAGAAGCACATAAACGTGGTATTGATATGCCAATTACAGATCAAGTCTATGCAATTCTCTATGAAGGCAAATCTCCAGAAGAATGCATTAAGACATTGATGTCTAGAAGCTTAAAACCAGAAATGTAGAAGAAATTCTACATTTTTTTAAGGCTCTTCTAACATAGAAATGGGTAAAAAAAAGGTATGAAAATATCATTTTTTCTTTTAGTTATGCAATTATTTCAATGCAAGTGGTCTATTAGGAAGTGGTATTACTATTTTTGAGCATATT
>Ga0129311_1001965_pt1 | contig 13380 bp, 11 predicted proteins | sample Go1ome_FD_94435 | JGI IMG/M metagenome (GOLD analysis project Ga0129311, IMG submission 94435) | Western lowland gorrila individual fecal microbial communities from Wisconsin, USA - Go1022B metagenome | ecosystem: Host-associated > Mammals > Digestive system > Large intestine > Fecal | place... | reverse complement strand
TGAATCTATCATGATTACTTCTGGAACTTTTTTACCTTCATCTATATCTCGATTATAACGATCAAGAAGCTTTTTTACCTTTACAGGATTTCCAACATCAACTAATACATAAATCATATTATCCGTCTGCTCAGCTTTTGCATATTCCTCCACCTGCGTGTCATATCCATGCATATACTGACCATTAGAAGACAATTTTACTTCTATAACCGTTATATCCTGTCCTCGGCTAATTTTGAAATCCACCGGTCCTCTACCCTCATCAGCTTCACAACTCAGACTCAAATTATTTGCCTGAATATAGGCTATACCAGATAAGTGAATCACTCGCTGCACAATTTTTTCACGCTTCTGAGTTCCGGCACTTAGTATAACTTCCCAGCCTCTATTATATTCTACCCAATTTTTGAAAAGATTTAAAATCTCAAGTGAAGCAGCTTTGCTATCAATTTCCCTGCCTTTATGTTTTGACAACCATGATATTCCACTTTTCTCTATTCTCTGCCATAATTTAGCAAGAAAATAATCAATCTGTTCTTCAGGATTGTATGCATCCAGTTTTTCCTCTCGATACGCTTCGATAACCTGCTTACACTTTTCTGAATCCTTAAATATTTTCTCCCGTAAATAATATTTGCGATCGGTAGCAGCCCATTGTGTCCAGTGTTCTGCTACCTCATTATTCATCATAGCACGAATTGTATTATTCTCTACAATGACTGAATCTATTTCTTCCCATGATTTTGCTACCGGCAATTTATGCAATATTTCTGTTGGAAGCAAAAGTACTTCATATCCTTTTTCCGGGTTGCATAATAATCCATTATTAAACAGCTTATCTGGATAATTATTTATTGTAATTCCAAGTTGTTGGTTCACTCTCTCCGTATATGCCTGTATGTCTGGTAAAATCAATGTTGCAATCATATCGCTCAAACGATCAGGGCCAACATTATCCTGAAACAATGGCAACAGTTGAAAAAATTCTGGATCTTCAATTCCTGCCTTAACTATATCATATGCTGTTTCCAGCACCATTTTTGATATTTTAGCTCCAAATCCTGATCCGGGTGCTTTCTCTCCAAACCCCAGGCAAATGCCATTTACTTCTGAGAACTTGAATATGTCAAGTGCAGCCCGAAAATATGTATCTTTTACGTTTTTCTGTTCCGCACGATCCAACAATTTTATGATTTTCCGAAAAAAATCATTGATTCTATCATAAGAACCTTCAAATTCTGGAGTAGTTGTTTCTTTCAACCTCTGGATATTAATAAAAAAAGCATTATCCTTATCCAGAACTGGATCAAATACACCTATACTCTCCAGTGATTCTCCTATTTTCAAATAATCTGATAACAGCATTTTTCAAAACACCTCATCTCTGCCACAGCATGTCCCAGCCTTTGTTAAAGTATTTTAATCTAAACTCATCGCAGGCAGTTTTGTACTGGCTCATTATAATTACCGCATCACTATATGAGCTTCTTCCTTTTCCATTCGCCTGTCCATCATCAGCTTCCTGTAATAAATCCAAATACTGTGTAGAATCTTCAGATGCCATTATCTGTTTCAGAGGAGAAAGTACACGATTGACCTGACTCGTTTTAAATGCATTCGTTAAAGCATCTGGCTGTTTTTTAGCCAGTGATGAAAATTCCGCATATAAACCACCTAACAACTTTGCAAGCAAGTTAAATTGCTCTTCATCAGTAGCTTCCATATCTTCCTTTTCGTCAAGTGCTTTAACAATTACGTCTACATCTTCTCTTATTCGATTTGCTAATGTTGCACATTTCGGTATTCCCGGAGTTTTTTGTAATTCATAAACATGCCCTTTCTCCAACAGTTCCAGATTATCATATATACGTTCTACATCCGCATCATAATTTGAATTTTCGGTCATCATGCACTCCCCCCTTCCGTCATATAATTTATTACTATTCCATCTTTGCAAGTTCAGCCTGAATATATGCCAAAGAAGCAATCTTTTCTTTTGTTTCTTCCAAATTTAATCTCTTAGTATTATTAGAATTAAACTCTGTCAGAGTATTTCTCTTCTCATCGCCGTCTTTGAAATATTTATCATAATTCAGACCTCGATTGTCAGCCGGAACACGATAAAAATTACCCATATCAACAGCTTTCGCACATTCTTCATTTGTAAGAAGAGTTTCATACATCTTCTCTCCATGACGAATACCAATTACCTTAATATCCTCTTTCCTGCCACCAAACAACTCGCACACTGCTTCAGCCTGTGTCTGAATTGTACAAGCTGGAGCTTTCTGGATCAGAAGATCTCCATTCTCGCCATGCTCAAATGCAAATAATACAAGATCAACAGCTTCCTCCAAGCTCATAATAAAGCGTGTCATAGACGGCTCTGTCAGGGTAATAGGATTCCCCTGCTTAATCTGATCAATCCAAAGTGGAATGACTGATCCACGACTGCACATAACATTTCCATAACGAGTACAACAAATCTTTGTTTTTCCAGACATCCTCGATTTTGCAACTGCAACTTTTTCCTCGATTGCTTTTGTAATTCCCATTGCATTAATCGGATAAGCCGCCTTATCCGTTGATAAGCAAATAACAGACTCTACCTCTTCCTCAATCGCTGCCGTAAGCACATTCTCTGTTCCAATAACATTTGTACGAACTGCCTCCATAGGGAAAAATTCGCATGATGGAACCTGTTTTAAAGCTGCTGCATGAAAGATGTAATCAACTCCCGGCATTGCTGCTCTTACGGACTGTAAATCACGAACATCGCCAATATAAAACTTAATTTTATCTGCTACTTCCGGCATTCTCACCTGAAAATCGTGCCGCATATCATCCTGTTTCTTTTCATCTCGTGAAAAAATGCGGATTTCTCCAATATCTGTTTTAAGGAAACGATTCAAAACCGCATTTCCAAATGAACCTGTCCCTCCTGTTATCATTAATGTTTTTTTTGTAAATGTACTCATTTTTCTATCTCCTTCACAATTCTATATATTTAAAACCCTTCAATTTCACTATAATCAACAGTTGCATTTTCTTTATGATATATAACCCCTGGATTACCAAGCACAAGTGAATGCGGCGGTACATCAAAATCCACAAAAGAATTAGCTGCTATAAGCACATTATTTCCAATGGAAATCCCTCCACAAACAAAAGCACCCGTTCCAATTACACAATCATCTCCTATTATTGGTACGCCTTCTCGTTTTCCACTTCTAACAGAACCTATAGTTACATTTTTGAATATAACGCAATTATTTCCAATCACTGCTCTTGGATTAATCGTAATTCCACTTGGATGGGCAAAAACTAAATTCTGCCCTATATTATCAAAACTAGAAATTTCCAAATTATACCGTTCTCCAATACGAGCATATTTCCATCTCAAAAAGACCCCCCCAGTCCTTTTTTTAACACTGACATTTTCCTACCAATAATAATATAATCATTAGGCGAGTAAATTCCTAATAATAATCTTAACAACATTTTTAACTTCATTGCTGTAATCCTCTCATACTGTAATTTAGTTGTTTATTTTATCCCCTTCAAAAAGAAAGCTTCTACCATCAATTTAACATTTTCACGCATCTCTTTAATAAAGCATGGTAACACTACACTTGTGCCAATCTGTGTAATTAACGATGCAGCGGCGGCACCGGAAGCTCCCCATATAGGTATCATTAAATAGTTCAAGATAACATTTAATATTGCAGCACTCGCATACATATACTTCAAATACTTCTGTTTGTTTTCACAAACTATCCATGCATTTCTAGCAACACCTAAGTAGGAAAAAATCGTATACCAAGTTATTATTTTTAAAGGTTCAGTTGCAGGTAAATATGCCTCTCCATATAAAATACGAATCGCGATTTTACCGAATAAGCAAAATAGAATGGCAACAAATATAGACACATATATGACAATAGCATATAACTGTTTATTTTTTTTATTAAATTGTTCTTTATCCCGAATTGAATAATTTATTATCGTAGGATACACCGAATCTATAATTGCCTGTAAAACAAATACCCACATCAAATTGATAGATGTAGCAAGTGAATAATACCCAACAGATGTTTGATCAAGCATTTGTTTCAACATCAATTTGTCCGTTTGACCATATATCGCAACCATCATTCCAGACAGAATATAATGATAACTGTTATGTAGTAATTCTTTGCCTTTTTTCCAAGAAAATGCAAGCTTAGGTCCCTTTTGTTTTCTATATGCACTCACTAGAAAAAAAGCAAGAAATATATAATCTACCGAATTCGCAAAGGCAAACCACAAAACATTTTTTTTCAAAATCAACAGTACTATTTTATAAATTGAAATAGCTATATAAGCAAATAATGTAGCCATTGCTGTTACCTTAGCTTTATATTGTGATTGAAACCAATATGTAAATGTATCTGCTGTCTGAAAAATTAATGCAACACTGCATAAGGCCGTAACAAAAATCGTTTCCGTTTCACCATAATCAACTAATGCAACTATAAGCGTAATCATCAATACAGATAATATACTCGATACAATTCTTAATACCAATGTTGTTCCAATCGCTTTCCCCTGATCCTCTGGATTGTCCACAAAATCTTTTATAATTACAGCATTTATTCCTAATGTGCATAGCGATGTAAAAAAAGCTACATATGCCGCCGCATAATTAATTTCCCCATAATTACTTGGTCCAAGATACCTAGCTGTAAATATGCTTATAAAAAATGACAGAACCATCTGGATTATCTTACCTGCAATTAACCAGCTAGCATTTTTCAACTCTTTACTTCTCAACACATATTTTTTAATTCTTTTTATCATTCTACCTTATATCCTTTTCAGGTAATTATTAATTGGCACATTCCAATGATTTCTCAGCAATTCTACTATATAGATAAATATCAGTTTTTTCAGTCATAGCAATTTGTTTCATTTGATAGTATTTATCTGTATATCTCAATTCCTTTATTTTTTCTTTTACATTATCAACATTTACAGGATACACAAAATCGCTATTTCCTCCATTATTGACGTGTTCCATTCCATCCCACTTCTCAAATACACATGGAACTTTACTTGCACACGCTTGTTCCCATAAAACTGAATGTTGACCTGGGAAAAAAACTAAATCAGCCGCATAGAAATATTTATACACCTCGTCAGATTTTATCCAGCCAATATATATAATATTTTTACTTTTTTTTAATTCTTCGAACTTTTTATGTATATCATTCTCAACGTTACCAAATATTAATAACTTGACATTACCAAGTTCTTTACAAGCCTGCATAAGCACATCAATTTTTTTATTCTTATCTATTTTTCCTCCTGTAACAATTAAAAAATCGTTTGGTTTTATTCTATACTCATCTCTGATCTCTTTTCTCAAATCCATTCTCTTTTCAATATGCATTTTTTCGTCATCTGCTCCCATTATAAGGACATCCGTTTTGTTAGCAGGAATTTTAAAATAATCCTCCGCATACTGTTTTCTCCACGGGGTTACCCCATAGACCTTAGTTACATATTTAATAGATTTTCTATTCAAAAATCTGAGCCATGACCTAATAATCTTTTCTTTTAACGTATTTGTCTTATTTCCGATGTTATAGTCCATATGATTATCTTCAACCATTTTACATTTTGGATTCTTTTTTATGTATTTTATTACTCCAATAATTGTATAACTTACTAATCCATGATAAAAAATAAAATCCGGTTGAATATCATCGAGTAAATCATATACATCCAAATCCGAAAACACACCTGTCACTACTGGATGTATATATTGTTTATATTTTAACCTAATAATTTTCACACCATCATCGAGTTCATAAACGGTCGGTGGAATTTCAACAATTTTCCCATCTTTATGCATTTTATTTGTTATAATTACAGTCACATCATGCCCTAATTTTCTTTGATACTTAGGAAGCAGGTTATCTTGGTATCCCCAATAATCATTGTAGGGAGAATTAGGTGCTATATGAACAATTTTCATTGTATATCCCTCTTTCTATCCTATATCTACATGAACATTAAATTCAACTAATCGTTTTGTGCATTGACGCTTTGACAATCAAATATCAGCTCATTTCATATACATCTTCAAATAGTTTCACATACTCTTCAAATTTATCATTTTTGTCAAAAACACTTGCTCTTTTCAAACATGACTGCGAAGAATAAGGTTTATTCTCGCAAACATCTATTATACACTTTTCTAATTTATCAATATTATCACATTCCACCGCTATTCCACAGGATGCATCTAACATTTCTGAACTTCCTCCAGTCTTATATGTAATTACTGGCGTGCCACATGCCAAAGACTCAATATTAGTTGTAGGAAAGTTATCTTCTCTTGTCGGGTTAATAAACACATCTGCTATTGAGTATATTTCTGCAAGCTCTTTAGGATTATGAGTACGATGAATGGAGATTATTCTATCTGATAAAATTTTATCTACATTATCATCTGTGCCAACCATTATTATGCTATACTGTTCTGGTAATCTTCGTGAGAGTTCCTGCATAACATCTAATCCTTTCCTTACTCCCCAACCTAGAGCTACACCCAAAACAACATATTTATTAAGTTTCAATTTTTCTCTTAACTTATTTGCTCTTGGCTTGAATATTGAAAAATCAATTCCATTATTGATCACTCGTACATTATATTTGTTTAAATATGACATTTTCACTAAGTCAGCAAGCCATTTTGATGGTGTCACAATAATCATTTTATCTATGCCTGTAAACAAATTTTTTTTCTTATTCCACATAAATTTTGAACAATCTATTGGAATACAAGCTGACAACTGTGTGCATTCACTACATCCTGTTTTCCATTTGTCACACTTTACCATGGTAAAGTGTGGACATTCCCCCGTCATTGCCCAGCAATCGTGCAATGTCCATACTACAGGTTTTTGTTTTTCTTCAATGTATTTAAATAGCACTGGTAAACATATGCAATAATCATGCAAATTATGCAAATGAATAACATCTGGATTAAACCTTTCAAGTTTTCTTACTAGTTGTTTTGTGCCAAAATACGAAAACATCCCTTGGAATCCTATAAGTCTAGATAATACTACATTAATTGCATTTTCCACAGTATAACCATAATAAGAATGGAACTTCCTTTTTTCTTTTTGATTTTTCCATTTTTTAGAAAAAGTTCTTACATCATACCCATTTTTTTCAACACAATCTGCGATTTGCAACATTATATTTCCTGTACTTCCATAATCGACCGTATTTATTTCTGCTATTTTCATAAACATATCACCTTAATATTTATACCTTCGTTTTTTTTCTACTATAAAAATAAGTATTAAAACTACTACATAATTTTTACTTGCAAGTGGATAGGTCTGTAATGTTTTAAATATCATTTGAGCTAAAATTAAATAATAAGCTATATGCTCTCCATCAGCATAATATCTGGCTTTCTTGTAAATATTGCCCGCTATACTACCAAATATAAACATTCCAATAACTAATCCACCCCATCTAAAGTCAGCATATATATGGTAAAATGGTGTAATAAATGCATTTGTCACTAGGTTGTCTCCTATTTTTTGAAATGTTTGTGTATCCATTACTTTGGTTATTGTTTCCAGATAATTTTCAGGATAAGTAATCCCTAAGCTATTTAAAACCGGTAAAATAATAGACCAGAACCCATATAAACCAGCATAAGAAAACGACCAATATCCCATTTCATTTAATTTATTAATATGTAAATCAAGAAAAACCATATTACCACATATATATCTATAATACTTCTGTATTAATTCACTGGTTTCAGCTCCACGCATTAATGTGATGATTAGAATCATTGATATAATGAACACTAATATTGTTTTCATCCAACGTTTTACTGCTTTTGGCAAAGATATCTGCATTTGCCCTTTTATACTCTTATAAATAAAATAACCCACCAATGTTTCAATAATAATATATGCTAATCCATATCTACCTCCATTAGTTAGTGCATATAATGTTTCAAAAAACAAAACGCCCAAGATCATTTTATAATTTTTTTTTACATCAGAAATAAAATAAGTAATTCCAGATGCCACAACCAATAATTCCATTACTCCAACTATTATTTCAATATATTCTGCTAATGCTCCTGTTCTTCTATTATATCCTACAATTTCAGACATTCCCACACTAGCCTCCCGGATCTGACCCAAAGAATATCCAGCAGCAAGGTATTGATATGTTTGACTAAAATCATATAATACATATATCGTCATAATTATCAGAAAAATCCAAAAACACTTTTTACTCATTAGAAAAACATCCACGTTTTCCATTTCTTCATTAATTGAATATTTAACTATTATTCTCTTTCCAAAACTAGCCCCAAACAAAAAGGATAAGCTACCAGCAAGCACAATCATCCATGTCATCCAAGACACCTCATATAAACCAAACAATCTTAAAGATGCTAGAAAAGAAATAAAACTCCATTCTATACAGAATAACACTTCCGGTGCTGCAATAGTTCCATTTTTTTTATACAAAATCCAGGCTAAAAATACTAAAATGCCACTTACTAAATATCCCATATCCAAATCCTCCTTACTTCATTCACACAGAAATCTGTTGAGGATTTTGAAAAATAGATATTATATTCCTGTTTGCCTTGAAAGAGAGGATACCCCCCCCCACTACAAAACAAAAGATTCCAAAAGTCATTGGCGATCCCTCCATTACTGGTTCAGTAAAAAACACTAAAATACTTGCCACAAAAATAGAACTAACAAAAATTACTTTTTCTCGATCAAAATTACTTCTTTTTAAATAAGTAATTACTGTTACTGCGGATATAACACAAAATAAAATGTATAATATAAACGGTATAATTCCTGTTTCTTTCGCAATATCTACCCACAAATTATGCGCATAATGAGCATACGGAATATTCCCCAATGGATAGCTAGGTAATAATTTTAGTATATCGCTTGCATATCCCCATCTGAGATTTTGTGACACCGAACTCGATGCAACCGCTGTAGCTTCTCTTTGTCCCAATGCCGATTGAGCAAACCACTCTTGTATTCCAAATAAGTCTATCCACATAATGAACAGTACTACTATAATCATTCCACATGCAACTGTCACTCCTCTAACAATTCCTTCAAATGTACTGTACTTTAAAATAAGATGTAAAAATAAACACATGAAAAATACAAGGGCTATTACATACAGCAATGTTCTCGATGCATTTGCAATAGATCCATATGCGCCTGCTAAAGCAGCAAAAATCCCTAAAATTTTAAATTTCAAATTTTTCTCATATATAAGGAAATAAAATAATAGCGCACTACTCAATACAAACATTAAATTTTGCAATGTAGCACTTATTGCTCCACCATAGATATCTTGATACTGTCTTCCTTCAATTAAGAGAACATTAGTATTCCTGTTTGTCACTACATTTAAAAAGCCATGAGTAAATGTGGCAAACATAATCACTATAACATCCATTTTCCATGAATTAAATCCATTAAGTCCTCGCGTGTAGCCTATATAAAACATACATATTGGCAAAACAAATTTTAAAGCAAAAGAAGATGTACTTATTTCATATCCATTATATTCAGACAATAACATAAAAGATAAAGATGCTATAACTAAGCAAAAAAAAGTAATATTTCTGATTTTAGGAATTACTAACCTTCTTTTTACAAGAGTGTCATATAGCAATATAAAAATTGCAAAATAATTAGCATATGTAAAAAAATTATTTGTAAGCAAAAAAAGTAATACTCTAATCATTGCAACACTCCATTTCTATATTGCCAAAATTTTCAAGTATATCAGCCGTATATTTAGGTGTCGAAGAACGAAATATCCCTTCTACCTCCTCATAACTTAATAGCCTACGATTTTTTATAAACTCCAACATTTTTAATCCGCCATTAGCTTCTCCTTCTCTAATAAGAAGTGCATTACCATATTTTTTTAATGGTTCTATACATGGATCTTTATCATACGTATATACATGAATAATAGGTTTTCCAGTTGACATATATTCATAAATTTTGGATGGTGCCATGGGGCTTTCTGTATTTCCAATGCTCAACAAAATATCTGCCGACTTTATTTGTTCTTTAGCAATACTGTAAGGTTGCATACCTATATAATTAATTTTTTTATTTGATTCGATTTCTGCATCATGCATTATATCCTCACAGTCTCCACCACCGAGAAAAATAGCTTCTGCATCAATCGATTTTAATACTTGAATTAATAATCTGTTCATAAATTCTGGATTTCTCAATTTCTTATATAATGTTCCTGCATAAACTAACCGAATTTTTTTACCCTTAACATTGTTAATAATGGAAGTCCCCTTTTCTCCAGTAAGCAAAGGAAAATTTACCAGTTCAAATTTAGATTGAAATTCATCATATAAGTTCGTATAATAATGCTCTTTATGGCATTCCATGATAAAAATTTTGTCAAACGATTCAAACAATTTCTTTTCCCATCTTGTGCCAGATTTGCTTCTATAACTAGCCGATAGTATGCCATCATCTCCCTGTTCATTTGAAAGAGTATCTGCCGAATAATAAGCAGTCCTAACTAACTCAGGGTATTTTTCTTTCACTTTTGCAGTGGCTATAACAGCTTCGATTGGTGTATACGAAGCAACTATAGTAACTTTCTTATTTTTTTGCAAAAGTTTTTGAATCGCCTCAACATACTGATTCACTAAATAATTGCTTCTTAAAGGATACTGTCTTAAATGAATTAATTTACTCCATAATGACAGACAATATTTATACTTTCTATTTAAATCGGATGCACTTTGACTATCTTTGAGAAATGAAGGAATATTGATTTTTATAACATTTACCCCATCATATTCTTTTACATTATCGCCATCTGAATAGCATACTGTAAATACACTATGTCCTTTTTCTACTAGTGCTTTTGCTAATTGATGTACACATAGCCCCGTTGCACCTGGCTTAGGCAAATATTGATTTGTCAAAAAAATAAATTCACTCATACTTTATCCTCACTTATGTTTTATCTCATCCTACAAATAAGATAAAATATACTAAATAATCTAATCTTAACTACAGGAAATAATATTCTCGCTTTACTATTCATGTGTTTCTTGTCAATACAATATTTCGAATCTAATAGTAAATATGTATCCTTTATTTTTTCAAATGCAGCCTTTTTGAAGTCTACATATGACATACACTTAGCCATTTTACTTAAAGATACAATCGATGCTGTCACAATGAAACTGTTTAGAGTGTCTGCATAATCAGCATAGTAGCCTAATTCTCTTACCTTTTCTCTTAGCGCAAGTGCCACTGCCCCCCATGGATCTATCTGAAACGTCTGAGAGAGGCTACTTGAATGCACTTCATAATTATACACAGGGACATCTATAAAAGATATTGTTTCTGCATAAAACAGGACTAAAAAACTATATAAAGCTTCTTCTCCCACTTTGTGTTGTGTATATTCAATATCATATTTTTCAAGCAGACTTCTTTTTACAGCTTTTCTAACCCCGCCCCAAAGGATTTGTCCAGTCATTTGTCCACGTAAAATATCATCTTTACTTTTGTTTTTCAAAATTGACAATTTTTCTTTTGACTGTATTTTACCAACTTCATCTCTTCTATTAACATCAATAAAGACCACATCTTCATTATGATTAGATAATAAAGAGAAATAGTTTTCTTCAATATAATCATCAGAATCAATAAAGACGATATAATCTCCCGTAACTAAATTCAGTCCTTTATTACGTGCAGCACCTGCACCTTGATTTTCTTGATGAATAGCAATAATACGTTTATCTTTCTTCTCATATTCTTTCATCAAGGAAAATGAATGATCTATTGAACCATCGTCAATCAAAATCAGTTCCCAATCTGAGTATGTCTGCGAAATAATACTACTAATACATCGATTTATATATTTTTCCGCATTATATACTGGAACAATAACTGATATCATAATTACTCCTTCTGTTTTCTTAAGAATTTTTTATATACATAACTTTGTACTTTCGTTGGAAGCAAGAACATTCCAACCTGAGCGATTCCAACCATCAGATAATCTATAAATGAACTATATCCCATCTTCCAAAATCTGCGAATTGTTGCAATATAACTCCAGGTGTTTTGCCAACTCTTTCTTCTTTTAGCAAGTTCATCTGAACTTCTAAACCAAAGAAGCGACTCATCAATATTCTCAGCCTTATAGCCCTCAAACTGCATACGCCCAAATAAATCTACATCCTGATTTCTTTTCAGATCAGCATACCCTTTATTTTCCAATACCGCTGTCTTACTATACATTACTGCTGGATGATTGAATGCCGAACGTTTCTTTGCAAAATTGTAAATTTCTTCTGATGTTGTAGGTACGATTCTTTGCGAAATTACATTTGAAGTATCATTAACAAACTCATCAATATGCGAGCCAACGATTGTCAAATATGGTTTCGCCAAAAATCTTTCCAGTTGCTTCTCACATCGTTCTGGTTTTGAACAATCATCTGTATCCATACGAGCAACTAATTCATTCTTACATTCTTTTAAGCCTACATTTAAAGCCAACCCTAACCCCAAATTTTTTTCATTTTTAATTCTATGAAGCATTGGATATTCATTTAAAACGGCATAAAGCTCGTCTGTTAAAGGTCCATCCTCAACCATAATAATTTCATCTGGTGCAACAGTCTGATTTAACATCGAATCAATAGCGAGCCTTAAATATTCCGGTTTTTCTTTCTTATAAAGCGACATGAGAACAGAATATTTTTTTTGTTCCGCAGATTGCTTTACTCTCTCGATTCGCTCAGAATCATTCTTTTCTTTTAAATTACTCAAAATTTTCTGTGCCTCTATTTGTTTTTTATCATATTCCTCGGAAGTTATTTTTTCATTTTTTAAAAGATAATCTCCAAAATCCTCTGCAGTTGCCATATCTCCATCTGTAATGCCTTCTTGTTTAATAAAAGCAGTTTTTACAGTTTTTAATATAATGCTAAAATCTTTTAACAATGTCACATTTTCTATATACTTCAAATCCCAGTTCAATTTATCTTCCCACTTAATCGCATTTCGCCCATTTACCTGAGCCAAGCCACTCAACCCAGGTTTTGCAGTATGACGCATACGTTGCTCCTTTGTCATAAATGTAAGATCCCTGACCAACTGTGGACGTGGTCCGCAAATCGAAAGTGTTCCATTTAAAATATTAAAAGCCTCTGGAAGTTCATCAAGACTTGTACTTCTAAGCCACTTGCCAAATGAAGTTAAACGTACTTCATCCGGTAAAAGCTCTCCGTTTTCATCTCTTTCA
>Ga0129311_1001964_pt1 | contig 13382 bp, 7 predicted proteins | sample Go1ome_FD_94435 | JGI IMG/M metagenome (GOLD analysis project Ga0129311, IMG submission 94435) | Western lowland gorrila individual fecal microbial communities from Wisconsin, USA - Go1022B metagenome | ecosystem: Host-associated > Mammals > Digestive system > Large intestine > Fecal | place... | reverse complement strand
ATTTGTAGATACCTTCCTTACTCTGTTCATTTGCTAACTGGCCGGTCAGCAATGACAGTTTAACTTAGGTATCTATTTTTGTAAAATCATTTACTCTCTACACTTTGAATTATACAGGAAGCTCTCCATATAACTTCTCGGAATCTTCAGCCCTGATTTTATAAGGCTTTCTGACCCTTATCTCAAAAAATCACCCACTTTTTTGCAAAAAACGCTTGACAAATCGCTCAAAATTTGCGGCGAAGCCGATTGATTATATTTTATTTCAATCGACTGGAGGCGATTTTTTGTTACCTTGTAATCCCGGCGGACATGCCGCCTATCAGGATACTTTTGTATCCGATTTCCTTAAGTTCTATCCTGACCCCTTTGTGCTTTCCAAAAGCACCTGGGATTATATCGTGCAGTTCTGGTATCTTGATCTTTCCCAGACGGATTCTCTGATGCAGGATTGCTACTCTGTTTTCGGACCGGAACCACGGCTCCCATCCTGTATGCTGCGCTCCTACCTGCTTGCTTTAAAGCTGAAAGTAACTTCCATCACTGTCTGGTGCCGCATGCTCAGGGAAACTCCTCTTTATGCCATCCTCAGCGGATTCCCTTTCGGAGATACTCCTGGTGTCGGCACTTTTTATGATTTCTTTTCCCGTATCTGGCAGGATGACTCCAACAACCTTTCACCGAAAGACCGTTTCCCTAAAATGAAACCGCCCATGGGAAAAAAGAAAGGCGATAAGACTCCCTGCGATTCTTCCAGCATAGCTTCCAAACTTCTCCCTTTGCTGGAACGCTTGCACTTAAAACCAGAGAATCCTTTTTCTCTCATTTTCCATCTTTATAAGCAGCAATTTCTGGATCTTTCCATCCGCAAGGGGTTGATCGATCCTGAACATCTGGCTCTTGCCGGGGACGGCACTCCTGTCCGTACCGCAGCACAGCAGCGAAAAAAACGGATCTGCGGTTGCAGGGAGAATGGCTGTTCTTTCTGTAACTGTAAACGTCATTATTCCCAGCCCGACTGTAACTGGGGATGGGACTCTCACCGGGAATCCTATTTCTTCGGTTACCATCTCTACATGTATGTGGCTTCCAATTCACACAGTGACCTTCCCGTTTTTCCTATTTTAGAGCGTGCTTCCCGGCATGACATGCTTTCTTTTCTCCATTCCTTTTTCACCATGAAAGCATATCTTCCAGAGTTCCACATAGAAAAGCTCCTTCTGGATTCTGCTCATGACGCTTGCCATCGATTCCATAATACGTTCTTCGAGTTTCAAGTGATTCTTCATTATACTCGGATTTCCACCCGGAAAATTCATCATACACAAGAATTGGCTTTCCATTATCTGCATAGTATTTTTCACTGATTTGATTTCCCATATCGTCATAATCCAACTCTCTTATAGCAATACCTGTGCCGGGATGCGCATATAAATTGCCATCCGGTCCATAAAGACTTTCCTTTATTATCTGAGCATTATCATTATATTCAACCTTATAGCAAAGAATGATACTGTCATTTTTGTCTCTAAACTCACAATTTACTGTATTCCTGTATTCATTCAAGTCCTCATGTATATGTGAATAACCGGCAAGAAGATTTACGGGTCTTTCTTCTTCGTCATAATAGTAAATATCCGTCAATGAACCATTGTCATCATATTTCTGTTCACATATTGCATAGCCCGTACGGACTTTACAAAGCTCTTCATTTGCATCATAATAAGCTTTTCTTGTCTGATGACCAAGTGCATTATACTCATATCTTATGACCGAATAGCCCTTCTCATTATTTATCCGCTTGTTATCTGTACCAAAATACTCTTCAGAAAGCTCTCGCCCATTATCATCATACGAAAAGCGAACCTGCTCAACCTGATTTTTATTTTTATCATATCCGGTTCTACTTAGCACTAATCCTCTCTCGTCTCTTTCCACCACAATACTATGAACATTTTTTCCTGAGGTTGTTCTCGTTTCCAAAGGAACATCGTTTTTTCCAAAATATTCTGTTTTAAGGATATTTCCATAATCATCATAACTGTATGTAATGTAATTAAAATACGCATTAGGAACATTTCCTGCAGCATCAAAATAACGTTCCTGAATTTTGTGCCTGGTTTCATCATATGCGCTTTCTTTGGATGCAAATGGATAGTTTCTGACCGGCTTGTCATTGGTATCATAATAATCCGTATGTATTACATTTCCAAAATCATCATATGCAAAAACAACCTTCGCAAAATACCTTGTTCCAACCTGCACTCCGACGGAATTGATATAAAAATCATCACACAGTTTTCCCTCACTATCATAATAAGCCGTTTGCAACAAAAGCCCACTGTCTTCATATTCGCTCTCTATCGTTGCATATCCTCCGACTACATTGACAGGTTCTTCAAATTGATTTAGATATTCCATTCTTGTAATCTGTCCTCCACCATTATATGACAGACGCTTTTCAGCCCAATAACCAGAATATGGAACCAACCTGTCAGATGCATTATACAGACTAATCTTGGTCATATTACCTCTATCATCATATTCAAAAGCAATCTTATGGTATCCCTGTCTCGTATAAGATTTTTTCCCATCAAGACCATAATACTCCGTGCGGATCAAACGATTTTTACTGTCATGTTGATTCGTAAAGCCATGATAGCCCTCTGATGTATAGATTGGCTTATCTTGAATTCCATAATAGGATTCATCAGACAAATATCCATCTTCACTATATTGCCTTTTGATAGTGCACACCTTATTCTCTAATAAAATCTCATTATTATCCGAGCCAAAAACTGTCTCCTGTAAAACATTACCATTCTCATCTCTGATAAATTTTTTTCTGGCATAACCTTCACTACCTATTATCAGTTTTTCATTTGCATTAAAGAATGAGATATCTATAATATCTCCGTATTCATTATATGCGTATGCCGCTTTATGATAACCATCTACACAGTATGCAGGATTATGATCCTTATCATAATAACAAGTCTCCGCAGCAAGCATCCTTTTATCTAATGTCTGCGTCTCTACCGCATATCCATCCTTATTAATAATTGGCTTTCCATCTGTATCCATATAAGTAATCGTTACGCATTTTATATCTCTATCAATTTTTACCTCTGCATATCCATCACTGCAATATATTTTTTCATTGTCTTTATTGACGAACACATAGCCCGATACGTTTCCTTTACTGTCATAGTTGATTTTGAGTCCATGGATTCCATCCTGATTGTTTGTATAATCTCCATTTCTATTTACATAATGAATATGTGTCAACCGTCCTTGTGCATCATATTCATATTTTTCACCTGCTACACCCTTGTCATCGTAAACATAATTAACTCCAGACATATACATTTTTTCAATCAATTTCCCTTTTTCGTCATGTACCAGTCCATATCTGTCAATTTTCATTCTATCCGGTATACCATATTCATTCAATTTAGACACCGGATAAACCTGATTACTGACAAAATCATTTTCCTGAAATGTTACATATTTCAAGTCCGTAGCATATGCATATGTCATTTGAACAATACCATTTCTGTCCAAATATTCGCACACGTCCGGTGTCCAATTTCTTCGGCACTTATAAACAGCCACCATTGCCGCATCCATATGATTTGCACTAGCATCTTCTATCGGCGTACCGACAGAATTAATATGTTCTAATTTGATTGTCCTGTTGTATTTTGTTTTCGTTATTTTATAACAATCTGTCTGTTGTTGTACCTCGCGATTAGAAAGCTTGGCTTTATCGATTCCTTTCGGCAATTCATTTTCGAATACATAATCTGAATAATATGACACATGTGGCATCCTGTAGTCTATTGCAAATGCAATAAACGCAACCGCCAGTACAATAGAAACACTTGCCCATGCAATTTGAAGTTGCCGCCTTATTTTATCACGTCTTCTGAATTCTTCAGCATCCACAGGTGAAAGAACGGCAAGTATAAGATCAATAAACTTCCCCCTCTCGCCATGTTTTCTTGCACTGACCTCAGTTTTTAGATTCCAGTCCTTTGCTTCATACCACTTAAGTAGCCCACGGTCTATTGCAAGTTTGATAATTGGATGGAAACAGGTTCTCTGAATCGGATCTCCATCCTTTACAACCGGAATAATATTTCTGAACGGATTAAGCTCCGGATGTGCCTTCCGATACTCCTGATTATTAAGCTTCTCTACATTATCATCCAGATATTTTCTTATTTGATCAATAGATTCAAATGGTTCTAGACCATCTGATAGTCTATCCATATTGATAAAATTAAGAATTTCAAAACCTATCCACCCCGTAGAAACCGGGTCTTTTCTCCAATCTATCTGCCCTTCATTGCTCCAGACAGTATTTTCTTCTATCGGAGAAGCGCTCAATTTTGAACATAATACAATTAACTTATCAGATTTTGCAAGACAATCCATAATATCCGAATGTAAATTATTACTCTCAAATTCAGTAACATCAACGCATATATGTCTGATATGCTTTGTCGGATAATTGTTTTCCTCTATGATTTTCTTAGGGACAGAATATCTTTCAAGTTTTCTTTGTATTGCAAGAGCAAGAGGTTTGTCCGCACTCCTATGGCATACAAATGCATAGTAATCATGGAATTTTCCTTTGAACAAATCTCCTACCCCCTACGTGTAATTTGATACCCTAACTTTATAATTAATTTAATCGTTTCCAGCGATGTATTTCTGTCATACTCTTTTTCAGAATCAGGAAGTTCATCATAGGAAACCAGGCAAGGAGTTGTCTTCTTTTCATCATCTCTTGTCTCCCCATAACTCCATCCGTCCTTAAGTCTTCCGGTCGCCCACACATCGTGTGTGTTTTCGGCAATTTTCTCTGTAAGCTCTAATAATTCCTCCGGCAAAATAACATCACTTGTGTCAACTGGACTTGGTTTATACTCTCTTCTCATTATGCATTCCTCCTAAATTTCTTAATTTGACCATAAACGGTCTGACCGATATTAATAATTTCACTAATGTCAGAACATACGGTAACCTCATCAACATCCTCCACATTCGGAACCCCTGTTTCACTGTCAAGAATCAAAAGACCAGAACCATTAATTCCATATTTTCTGACTTTATTCTGCAGCTCTTTCTTGATTGCTGTCAGTTCCTCCTTGGCTTTCGTATCTTTCTTTAACGCTCTTGCCTTACACTCTATAATTATCGTTTGAAATCCTTTCGTAACAAAGCAGTCTATTTCATTTTCTCGCCTTTTTTCATCTTCCCGGTAAAATTCTACGCCGGTTATCACATCATCAAACGCATTCGTCTCCCTGGATTTATAAAATGTATACATCTCAAGAAAGTTTCCTTCCTCCATGAACAGTTCTTTGATCTGCCAACTGCCATATGTGATATCAAAGGACTTCTTTTTCACTTTCAATTGGACAAATCCTGCTCTCTGTAACCCTTCCAATAGGAGCAGCATCTTTTCTGTTTTTTTATTCTCATGAAAATCGAATGGTATCTCTTCTACCGTTAGTCCATCACAGATTAAGACTAATTTTCCATTTACTTCATGAAGTCTGTATTTGCTCGTTGAAATTAACAGTTCCTGCCACGTGAACAGTTTTTTCAGATCCTCTCCATATCCGCCATCTTCAAAGATTATAGCTTTACATGCATCAGCAGAATATCTGTATACATAGCTATCTCCTTTAATGATTCCTCCGTTTTTCAATACCTGCAGAACAAAGCAGGCTGATTTATAACAGACATATGGCATAAAGTATATGTGTCTTTCTAAATCCTTTTTTTCACTATTTGATGGTTTCTTAAACTTGACTATATCACGGTTTTTATGCTCTGAAGCCTTAAGAAGTGCACAAATTTCTCTCCATGCAGTTCTGTCAGAATTATAAATTCCAAATAAAATTCTGTTATCCACGCAACGAAAAGATGGTTGTTCCTTGATGCTTGTTCCTCTGCCTAAAAATCCGGCAACATCACGGACTGTAATTCCAACATTTCTATGAATGCTGTTCAGCCATTCAGCCATATCTGTTGTTTTAAACGAAACATTCATCATATCAAATGTGTATGTATCTGCAAACTCAGATATTTGTCCCCATTCCTTTCCAACAATAACTTCTGATTCATTGTTTTCTGCCAAAAGCCATCCCTCTAATTTCACATCTTCATTTATTCCCAATATTTTTCTGATATCTGACTTATCCTCCAAACGAACAAAATGAACCTTCGTCTGAAGTTCTTTTCTTTTGACATATTCCTTAATAGACTGTTCTTTCTGTGATATAAGATGTATAGTTTCATTCTTTTCCTTTGCAGGAGCTACATACGGCAAGTATAATTCTTTCGGATTCACGACAGTGGCAGCTGCCACATAAGAAAACAATTTCGTCGGCTGCACATCATTCCATTCTGACACAAGAACCTTATAATCCATAGGTACAACCATCGTGATGTTTTCTGTATATGTAAGAATAAATGGAATATTATTTATCAAATCCCTATCATTTCTCTTATAATCATGGTACTTTAGGCATCTTGCTATCGGTACAAACGCATTATGAATGGCCATGAATTGATTTCGCAAAGCCTGTCTTTCAAATATATCATCAATGACCTCTAATTCATCCAATAATCTGGCATACAACATATCATATTCCGCTATGCTCCATTCATTCTTTCCATTCTCATGCTTAACAAACTCATTGAACAGATAAGTCAGACATTCATACCATTCAAGATAATTTTTCTGTATGGTCTTCCATGCATCTAATTTTTCTGAAATATCATTCTCCATATTATTTTCAATCCGGAAATTTACCGATAGTTTATCTGCATATTCCTGATATGCCTGATGAAGTCTTACAGACATACGGTCTAACTCATCGAGTTCTGCCATCGCTTTTTCATCCACATTGTCCCATGCATCATGATTCGCCCACTTTCCAATCAACCCATCATCCTCACCGCTTCTCAAAATACAAATATGCCTTTTCCCGAAAATATCCTTTGTATCGTTATACTGAAGGCTATCCTCAACCGGCATATTTATCCAGCCATCGCATAGTTTCTCCGTAACCCATCTCCTGTGCTCGGCTGCCATCATTTTCCTTTTCTCCAAACCGTTTAATAACCTGAAATCCCTTGCGGCTTTATAGACATCTTCGGATAATTCGATTCCAAAATCATGCAGTTTATACTTTATTGACAGCACATTCGAAATGCAGGATGCATGATAATAATCTGACAGATATGCTTTCTTTTTTCTTTTCAGATCCGCATTTAGCGATCCCGTCCAAACCAAATGCGCATTAAAGGCCATTCTTTCCAGTTCCTTATAATCCCTGCTATTCTTTAATTCACCTTCAACGCAGACATAATGAACGCCATTTTTGTCTTGCAAAGCATGTTCGCACTGTGAATTGATTGATACATTTTTATGCTTTAGCAAGTCACTAAAAATCTGTGCTATTTCAGCGTTTTCACTGTCATTTCCTGCTGCTATATAGATATAGTTCACATCTCCACTATCATCAACAATATCTTTTACCTTGTCTTTTATATATTCGCTCCCACAAGTATGAAAATTAATTTTTCCATAGGAATCACCGGTAAGCAATTCCTTCTGGTCATCAACAAGAAAGAATTGACAAAGCGCCGGTCTCTCCTTTAAATAAAAGTTTTTTTCACTTTTTATACGTGATGTGCCCCAAACATCTATTTCTATCTTTTTATCCATAGATTGTGCCGTTTCAAAACACACATCAAGAAATTTCTGTGAATCCAGACCAAATCCGATTAATAATACTTTATAGGTATCGGCTTCACTCTCATACAAGTACAGCGGATGTTCATATAAAAAATATTGAAACAACCCATGCACTTTATCCTGACGTTGCAGTTCCTTATTTACAATTTCAAGTCCAAATCCCCTGCCAAGTTCATCCTTCGTACAATAAGGCAGCAGAAACGTTTCAATCGTCTGAAGCATTTGATAAAGTTTGGTACAGGATGAAGCTACTCTGCTATGAGGATTCACAACGGTTTCATCAATTAATGTAATGAGCAGTTTCTTTATACGCTCATCAGATGGCACCCCTTTAAATCTGAATAAATCAGCACTAAAAACAATATCCTCAACAGCCGTTTTTGCTTTTTTGTTTGATAGGAACCGTCTCCTTGCGTTTTTGATGTCATCTATCTGTGCAACACTAAGTCCCAACGCCTTACATAATGTGATGCCGATTGCTTTGATATCTCCATGGTTCGGTGGCTCCAGATCAGACGCAGAATTGTCATAATATGGAGCGGTATACCACTTGGCATCCTGACACACATGCCGCAGCGTATTCAAGTCAAACAGTGACACTCCATCCGCAAGTACCTTGTGTTCTCTCATATAAAAGCCAAAATTGGATGGATTGATATCCCCATGTATTAAATTGTTTTCATGCAAAATCCTTATACAATCCGTTAATGATTTCAATGTTGTAATGATTTCAAACAGAGAATCCTCCATTCGTCCATCACTGACAAGTGTTTGACTGTATAGTTCTTCAAACGTACGCATCGGTACATTATTTGTCCACAAGTAAGGACATTCGTCATTGTCAAAATAAATTTCAAACTCCGGCACAAAGGAATATAGCTTTGCCATATTTTGATTATCAGAAATAATCTGATGCAGGCCAATATACGATGACAGGTACGCATCCGCCTCTGCTTCAAAATCCAGACTTTCATCTGCAAGATAGAATTTTTTCAGCTTCCCATAATGATTATATCCGCTCTCATCAGAATACATTGCATCAAAACAGATAGCCGAACCACCTTTCTTATACCATACTCCATTCGTGGAATCACCTGCATCAATAATAGAAAATGTTCTGTTTTGCATCCCATTATGCAATACAATCTTTTCTCCTACGTCAATAATTACCTTATTCATTAAGCCGCCCTCCTCACGTCTACAAAGGCAAAACTACAGTCATCTGTGTTATGCGACTCCTTTATATATTCCTTAAATTCAACATAATTTTTTCTCAGTAAAATTTCTTTTATCTCAGGTTTCAGAATGTTGTGGTTATACATCATTTCCCAGGTTCCGTCAGAACACATCATCACACTGTTCACATCATCTAAATTCATCTCTCCTGATATCATCTTTTTCTCAATCCCCTTGGTTGTAATGACCGGGCATCCACTTTCACCTCCCTGCGGCATGCATATGAGCGGGCATTTCTTTTCTCCAATTGCCATTAAAATACCATCTCCGATATTACAGTAATGCATGATACCCCTTACTCTGTCAATTACAAGAACCATCAATGTGGTGGAATATTCCACACACAAATCGTTGTTGTTTTCTGCAACTGTATTTAACTGTTTCTTCAATAAATTAAGCATAAAAACCGGCCATTCTTTCGGCAGAAAGTGAAAGATAGAATATTGTTTATATACGTAATCCATTGCACACGAACTTACGATACCTGCACCTTCTGCACCATATTTGCAGCTTGATACACCGTCTGCCATAACAAGTACAGCAAAATCCCCATTATCCAATCCGCGCACAATGTCTCCGGAACCCTCTTTTCTCTGTCTATGATAAATACCTTTTTTCGTATATAAAAACACGCTCCACTCCACTCCTTTAATCGAATTTTTCTTCATTAATATTGCAATAAGCCAAATAAATCAAAATCAAGTCATATAAATCTCTTCCGTTTATAGGGCGTAACAGAGCGGCTTTCAAATGTTGATTAGTCATTTCTGAAAAATCATTATATACTTCCGGAAAACTTATGATCGGTTCCTCTTCATTCATGGCAATATACATCTGATAACACAACCTTAAAATATCTGCACGTGATATGATTTTTCGTTCTAATTCACTTTGGCTCTTCTTTTTTCCTATATCTCTGTTAACCTCATACAACAAAATATCTAACTTTGTCTTTGCATCGATACTATCGAAATCAATAATACCCTGTTCACTATCTTCCTGAATTTTTTTTATTTTTTCTAAATCTATTTCGTCAGCAAAAATTGCCAGGTTCCATTTCACATAGCCCTCATCACACACTTTATAGTCGTCTGCTTCTTCTAACAGCATTTCATATTCTTTCTTCGCAGTATTTTGCTCTGCCTCTATGCTAAACACCGGTGTCGTTTCAGGCGGCATGGAACAGTCATATGTTGATATCAAAAATTCCTTAAATTTCTCCTCCGTTTCCAAAACATTTTCCCTAAAAACGGTACCATAATATCGCGTTCTGTTTTCCACGTCCTTATTTGGAATTTGTTCACAAATACCCGTTTTTTCCAAAAACTCGGTATGAACCTCCTTTGCCATGTTATAAACGCCCTTAAGCTTATCCGTTATGTTCAAATCCCATCGTCTGAGAAAATATAAGAATATGGCCTCCATATAATTTTTATAATTAATTCCCTTTCCTGTCGGATTCTGTTGTTCCCCTCCGCTTTTCATGGACTTATGACCGGAAGAAATGTATCTCATGATATTATTAACATAGAAGTCTCCAAACATCACCTTCTCGATATCTCTCGCTTTTTCCTTCTCAGTCACAATTTCTTCCGGGTCTCCGGTAAAATATACAAGTTCAAATACGATGGCAAAAAGATATATTTCTTCACGTACCACATTGGCATTCCCAAATCTTCCCTGTGCCAGATCTTCAGATATCTTAAGTAATCCATATTTCCCGTTTTTTCTGGTTTGCTGGCGGTCTGCATTTTTTAATGCATCAAAAATTGAATCATCCAAATACTCTATCATATCACCGGATGATACACTTTTCTTTTTCGTTTTTTCTTTTACAAATTGCTTTATATACAGTGATTTATATCCTGCAGCATTTAATGCATCTGCATCCCGTATAAACGTTTTTAATATCTTGAGCCGTAAAGTATCCTCTTTCCACTCAGGTTCTATCTTACTATCAACAATTCTTTCGATATATTCCTCCGGCGTCGGATATGGATTTTCTACGATTTCCTGAAGAAATGATTGATACACGCTATATGCCATTTCCTTTGGGGTAAAAATATTGCTATTCTTAAGTACCTCTTCATAATAGGATGGCATCTGTCCATGTTTTACATGTTCCACTCCACACTTCTTGAACATGCGAACCAATTCCATTTGAACAGATCCGATTTCATCCGGAGTACATTCCTTCAATTTTTCAATTTTATACTCAAAATCTCTCGTATTATACAATGCTACAAATTTGTCCTTTAATCCCTCTACAACCGAAGTCATTCTCTGTGTCAGAGTATGTCCCATCTCTCCTAGATTCATCTGTTCAAAATTCATAATATCCTCCTAACCAGCACTTTCTCCTCTTTCTTTTATATACAACATATTATAACATGGGCTTTTTAAAAATCCAACAACTCCAATGCCGCCTTACTGGATGCATCCATCAAAACTACTTTTCGATTTGCTCTTGCCATTGGATCATTCATTGCTGTACCAACTCCATATATGTGCCAAGGATCATTGGAACCAAGCCCCAATGTCATAATATTTCCTGATGGAACTCCCAGTTCTACTAATGTTCCCTTTACTGTATCAGCTCTTGCCCTGGACAATTTGAGACTAAAATCAGTGGTTTCGTCACCGGCAGTTGTTCCTACCAGAAGAAGTCTTATATCCTGATGTTTTTTTAAATACTCTGCAATCGGCTTCATAACTGCAACTGCCTGCTTTTCATCTACATATTGGTCAGAATCACCCACAAACTGTACCTGTTCCTCACTCAGAACCTGTGGGGTCTGAAACAAGGAAGCTCCCTTCCCTGATGCATCAGCAGATTCAACCGCTGACACATCAAAAGCAATCGGTGTCTCTTCCGGAAGTGTGACTGCAGTTACGCTCGGATATTCTGTTCCTTTATCAACTGGATTTGCTGGTGCTTCAGAACATATAAAGGTTCCTCCTCCTTTTTCGATAATAGCTTTCCATATAGCCGAAAGATTCTTTCTTTGTGCATTTGTCAAATCCTGCTGAGGAGCGGCAGTATCTCCCATCTGCATCCAGATTACCGTAATCCCATCAAAATTCGGAATTGCCGACTTTTCATAGAGCTTCTCAGCCAGATTGTCCGGGTCCGCCATGATCAGATTTCCCTTAAAGTCCATCACTCCGGTAGTTGACAAACCAGAATCAATAATCAAAATACTTTTTTCCATATCATTCATATCTGCCAATGACCGTACTGCCAGTCTCAAGCTCTCCAAGACATCACTTTCCGGATCATCTGCCTTCACAGTCTCCAGTTCCATCAGCATATTATTCGCCTTCATCAATGCATCAGACTCCAGTTTCGACTTATTTCCGTTCGCATACTGTTTTGGAATCTCATACAGATTAGCAGCCAATAGTTCCGGTTCGCCATCCACACATACCACACTGACATAACCATTGGACTTCACCGCATTCACAACAGTATCCTGAACCATCACATTATTCAGATTCAGTCCCTGGCTATTCGCGTGGGCTCCCAGAACAACAGCCAAAGCCTGTGGCGTCTTGCTTTCTTTTGTCCCTTTATTTCCTGAGCAGCCTGTCAAACATAACATCCCGGTCAGCATACCCATAATGCCTAATAACGCCATTTTCATTTTTTCCCTTTTACGCAACATACTCATCTACTCCTTCCATTTCCTGTTTTGATGTAATTTCTAAGATATCCGCAGACAACTTTTCCGCGCTTGAATCTTCTAATAGTTGTAATATGTGTGTATATTGTTCCTTGGACAGTTCATTGATTCCGCTCGGATCATTCTTCAGAAATTCTTTGATACGTTCTCTTACATAATCCGCATAGAACATTGCCTTTTCACAAGTCTTTGCAACACATTCCTTATATCGATCGTCATCATCAGCCTGGATACGTTCATAATAATCTGCATCTGTCTCATACTCTTTTAAAATAGACTTCGTCTGGATAATATCATCCTCCAACATTCCGGTTTCTTTCTCAAGTGTTTCGAGTTCCTTACGCAACGGATTGGATATTGCATAGGATATACCAAAGCTGCAAAGAGATGTTACTGCAGGCAGTATAGCTGCAAATAAAGCAAATGCCGGTGCAAGGGAATTCGATGAACTTTCTGTCTGTGTTGTTCCAAGCAAAGATGTTGTAGTAGAAAGATCCGGAAGCGCCAGATCTCTCATGACAATTCGAAGGTAAAAATTAACTGCAAGCCTTGCGAATTTATCTGAAATATCAATCTGTAATTTTCCCCAGATTCTGTCACAGAATTCTTTATAACTATGAATTTCTTTGCTGAGCATAGGAGAAATCCATTCACCTCCACCATCCTGTCTTGGAAGTCCGTGT
>Ga0129311_1001961_pt1 | contig 13401 bp, 13 predicted proteins | sample Go1ome_FD_94435 | JGI IMG/M metagenome (GOLD analysis project Ga0129311, IMG submission 94435) | Western lowland gorrila individual fecal microbial communities from Wisconsin, USA - Go1022B metagenome | ecosystem: Host-associated > Mammals > Digestive system > Large intestine > Fecal | place... | reverse complement strand
TGTAAGTTATACAATCTCTGAGGCTATTAACAGTTTTTTTGAATTATAAGAGCTGCCATGGCATATATTGTAATATGGACAGAATTAATAAAAAAACAGTTTATGTATATAGCATTATTTTAATTATAATAAGTATTTTTATCATCATTAAGACCGAGGTTGTGTCAAGATATGTTCTGACAGCCCTTGGAAGAGAGCTGCTGCCTACAGTTTCCTTTGACAGTGAGATGGAGCATGGTACTTTGTGTGAGATATTTCCCATTTTCTCCATATATGAGGGAGAGCCGGAGGAGGATTTCTATGATGATGGCGGGTATCATGCATATGTATGGGACGATGGCGATGCTGACAGCAGCATGGCATTTGAGGAATATGCAACGCCATCTGATGCTTCACTTATGGCAGGGGATACGACAGAGGATGTATCTTCTGATGGTACAGCTATGGCATTTGGGGCAAATGGCTCTAATGGTATAACATATAGTATGGAACAGCTTAACAGCTATGATTTTCTTATATCTAACTGCTACACCGTGGCGAGTTCAACAAGTATAAATCCTGATGAATTAAATGCTGCGTCTCTGCTTTCCATGGATATGTCTGTTGATTTAACAGGTGATGATTATAAGGTCCTTATATATCACACGCATGGAAGTGAGGCATATGCTGACAGCAGACCGGACGTGATAGAAGATACAGTTGTCGGTGTAGGTGATGAACTGACAAGAATATTGCAGGAGCAGTATGGTGTAAAGGTATACCACGACAGAACTGTGTATGACAAGATAGACGGAGTGTTGGACACTAACCATGCTTACGATATGTCGGCACAGGGAATAGATGCCATACTTGCCGAGTACCCATCTATAGAGGTTATTATAGATGTTCACCGTGACGGTGTGAAGGAGGATGTATACCTTATGCGGGAGGTAAACGGAGTTCCCATGGCACAGCTTATGTTCGTAAATGGAATCAGCCGTCTTAATAAGCATGGTGATGTTGAATATCTGTATAATCCGTACATACAGCAGAACCTTGCATTCAGTATGCAGCTGCACCTTGCCGGAAAAGGCTTGTATGGGGATTTGTTTAGGAAAAATTACATAAGTGGTTACAGGTACAATATGCATAAAATGCCTAAGGGGGCGTTAGTTGAGGTGGGGGCTCAGACTAATACTGTCGCGGAGGCAAAGAATGCTATGGAACCACTGGCTGAGACAATATATAAAGTGTTAAGTGGAGAAAAATGATTTTTAATGTCGTTCGATACACAAATCGTGCCGTTTAGACAAAATATGTATATATTTATTGTAAAAAAAAAATAGGTATGTTAATATCTAAGATATAAAACAAAATGTAAGGGGGATAAGGGATGATAAGAACACAGATAAAGCTTATGTTTTCAAAATTTGATTTTTACATAGCACTTTTGATTTGTACAGTAATGAGTATTATTTATTTTATAAAAGCACCACATACACCTGCAGGTATGGTTAGTCATGAGTATTTATATTGGGGGAATGGTTATACAAGTGGTTTTGCTACATTTTCAACTATATATCCTTTTTTGATTGTTATACCATTTGCAACCTCTTTTATTGATGATTTATCGCGTAAAACTTATCTTCCTATAACATTAAGAGGTGATAAACAAAAATACATATTAGGCAAATATATAGCTGTTTTTATCGGTAATTTTCTTATGATATTTGTACCATTTTTATTGAATCTTATTTTATGTTTCGCTTTATATGACAAAAATAGTGTGACTCCATTCGGAGATAGATGGCTGGGAAATCTTGATGGAGTATTGTATGGTACTAATATTGTTTATGATACTCCATGTAAAAAAACTTTATTTGCAGATGTATTTTTTGAAAATCCATTTTTTTATCATATTTTATATCTTTTACTATTTGCATTTATTACAGGAATGTTGGGTGTTTTTGTAATGGCAATATCAATGTGGATGAAAAAATTTAAAATATTACTTTTTGTACCTGTATATGTATTGATGAGTATAGCAGGAACATACACGAGCATATCTCTTCATAAAGCAATTTCCAATCCTAATCGTACATTTATTAATTTTAATATTCTAGATTATGTTTCACCATTTAATACTATAGGGGGATGTTATTATCCGGTATTAATAGGAGTGGTGATTGTAATTACATTGTTTGCTGCTATTTCTGGCATACATGTTGTGAAAAAGGATGTTATTTGATTTATTATTTGGGAGGTGAAATATATGCATATATTAGAGGTTGCTGGGATTAATAAGAGTCATAAAGGTAAAATTCTTCTTAGAGATATAAATGCTGTATTTGAAGGTGGAAGGGTATATGGCATCACTGGTAAAAATGGTGCGGGAAAAACGGTTTTATTTAAGGTGTTGACTGGTCTTATGCTACACGATTCTGGAACAGTTTTATATGATGGAGCTGATATAAAAAAATCAGAAAGTGATATTGGTTTATTAATAGATGATGTATCTTTTTATCCGGAGTTTTCTGGATTTAAGAATTTGATGCTGCTTGCAGGAATAAGGAATAAGATTGACAAAACAGATGTTATGCGTGCAATGGAGAGAGTTGGATTAAATCCAAATGACAAGACTTTGTTCTGGAAATATTCTCTTGGCATGAAACAGAGACTTGTTTTGGCACAGGCAATTATGGAGCAGCCTGATTTCCTTTTTCTGGACGAGCCAACTAACTCTATAGATGAAACAGGAGTCGATTTATTTTATCAGATTGTCCGCGAAGAGGCAGAGAGAGGAGCGGTTGTATTAATCTCCAGTCACATAAAATCAGATATTAATAATCTGACAGATGAAGTTTATCTGATGCATGATAACACATTAACAAAAGCAGGGGAGAACAATATTGATTAGGGTACGTTCATGGAAAAATATATTAAAGATTTTATCAGCCATACCTATTGCTTTAATTATAAATATTGATAGCTTTCTGTCAGCTGCCGGAAGTGTAGATATGAATGTAAGCAGATATTTTATGAGTTTTTTTGTAGGTGAGGTTACATATGGTGACACAAAAACTATTGTGTATGCAATGGAGAATCTTACATTCGTATTTTTGTTTATAATATTATTTGGTAATTCTATTACCGAGAAAATGGAATTTGTTCCTGCGTATTATTTTACAAGAATTAGGAATAGAGGAAGATGGTTTATATCTGAGTCCTTGAAATTAGTATGCAGTGCATTCATTTATGACCTTTTGTATTGTGTGGTTATTTTAATTATTTCAGTTATTATTACAGGGAGACAGATAGAGTCGGAGTTATTTAGTACATTTATGTGTATTTTTTTAGTATCAGCAGCGTTGATGATTATAATGACATTGCTTGTAAATATATTTACACTAAATGTAGGTACAACATTTGCATTTATTATTGCATGTCTTATAATATTGGTATTATGTATATGTGCTATATTATGTCAAAATGATAAGGCAGCCTTTCTTAATCCTTTAAGTTATATGCATGACAATGATACGAAGATAGACTTTTTAGGTGTAGGAATTTTATATGATTATATAATTGTAGCGATTATTTGTATAATAGGATATAGAGTGATGGAGGAAAAAGATATATGAAGAAAAAAATCTTGATAAAAATAGCAATCCCAGTTGTAACAATAGCTATTGCAGCTATAATTTGTGTATTTAGTTTTAATAATAAGTCTGATAATGAATATTCTAAAACAGATAATAAAAAAGACAATATAACCTACGATGACACATTTGATTTAGACAAGGAAGTATATTCAGATTCAAAGGCTGATAGTGATGGTAGTACTGATAGTACTGATACACTTGATTTGCACAAGGAAGTATATTCAAATTCAAAGGCTGAGTAGTAAATATAAAGCAGTCAGTAAAATCAAATAAAGGGGCTTACATTTTATGATTAACGTGATGTTGATTTTTAAGAATGTTAGCTCCTTTTTGTTGTAATAATATATCAAGATATGATATACTTTTGGCAAAGTGTAAAGTTGAGAGGAACGATAGATGGCACATTTAGATCAGAAGAAAATAAGGAATTTTTGTATAATAGCACATATAGACCACGGTAAATCAACACTTGCTGACCGTATAATAGAGAAAACGGGAACTCTTACAAGCAGAGAGATGCAGAATCAGGTTCTTGATAATATGGAGCTTGAGAGAGAAAGAGGTATAACTATTAAAGCACAGTCAGTCCGTATCGTGTATAAAGCCAATGATGGTGAGGAATATATATTTAATCTTATAGATACACCGGGACACGTTGACTTTAATTATGAGGTATCAAGAAGCCTTGCTGCGTGTGAGGGTGCGATTCTTGTAGTTGATGCTGCACAGGGTATAGAGGCACAGACACTTGCCAATGTATATCTTGCTGTAGACCATAATCTTGATGTCATGCCGGTAATTAATAAGATTGACCTTCCATCAGCAGATCCGGAGCGTGTTATAAATGAGATTGAGGATGTCATTGGCTTAGAGGCACACGATGCACCTCTTATCTCAGCCAAGAATGGTATAAATATAGAGCAGGTTTTAGAGCAGATAGTTACCAAGATACCTGCACCAGATGGAGATGCCGATGCACCTCTTAAGGCTCTTATATTTGACAGTCTTTATGATGCATATAAGGGAGTAATTATATTCTGCCGTGTATTTGACGGAGTAGTAACAAAGGGAACAAAGATAAGAATGATGGCTACTGGTGCTGAGGCTGAGGTAGTACAGGTTGGAATATTTGGAGCAGGACAGTTTATACCTTGTGATGAGTTGTCTGCCGGAATGGTTGGCTATATAACTGCCAGCCTTAAGAATGTTAAGGACACAACTGTTGGCGACACTGTCACGGATGCTGAAAATCCATGTAGTGAGGCACTTCCGGGCTACAAAAAGGTTAATCCTATGGTGTATTGTGGACTTTATCCGGCGGATGGAGCTAAATATCCTGATTTAAGAGATGCGTTAGAAAAGCTGCAGTTAAATGATGCTTCTCTTAGCTATGAGCCAGAGACATCTGTCGCTCTCGGCTTTGGATTCAGATGTGGCTTCCTTGGACTTCTTCATCTTGAGATTATTCAGGAGAGACTTGAACGTGAATACAATCTTGACCTTGTTACAACTGCACCTGGCGTTATATATAAGGTTCATAAGACTGACGGAGAGGTTATCGAGCTTACAAACCCATCTAATCTTCCTGATCCGTCATATATAGAATATATGGAAGAACCGTTTGTATCAGCAGAGATTATGGTTACGACAGATTATGTCGGTGCTATAATGCAGCTCTGTCAGGAGAGAAGAGGCGTATATAAGAGTATGGAGTATATGGAGACAACCAGAGCACTCCTTAAGTATGACCTTCCTTTAAATGAGATAATATATGATTTCTTTGACGCATTGAAATCACGTTCAAGAGGATATGCGTCCTTTGACTATGAGTTTAAGGGTTATGTACGCTCAGACCTTGTGAAGCTTGATATCCTTATCAATAAGGAGGAGGTAGATGCATTGTCGTTTATTCTCCACAAGGACACAGCATACGAGCGTGGAAGAAAGATGTGTGAGAAGCTTAAGGAAGAGATTCCAAGACATTTGTTTGAGATACCTATACAGGCTGCAATAGGAAGCAAGGTAATAGCAAGAGAGACAGTAAAGGCTATGCGAAAGGATGTCCTTGCCAAGTGCTATGGCGGTGATATAAGCAGAAAGCGTAAGCTTCTTGAGAAGCAAAAAGAGGGTAAGAAGAGAATGCGTCAGGTTGGTAATGTAGAGATACCACAGAAAGCATTTATGAGTGTGTTAAAGTTAGATGAGGAGTAGGATTTACTTATGAAAAGATATGTGAGTTTGTATGTTCATATACCATTTTGTGCTGTGAAATGCAAATACTGTGATTTCCTGTCATTTGATGGCGAGAGCTATGGAACAATGCTCAGATATGTAGATTGTCTGTGTCAGGAGATAAAGATGTATGAGCCTGTCGCAAATGACTGTGTTGTAAGAAGTATATTTATAGGCGGTGGAACGCCTTCTTTATTAGATGAGTCGCTTATAACTAATATAATGGCATTTATAAGAAAGACATTTAAGCTTGAGAAGAATGTCGAGGTAACAATAGAGGCAAATCCCGGTACACTCAGACATCAGAAGCTTAATGGATATAAGGCAGCCGGAATTAATCGTATCAGCATAGGACTACAGTCTGCTGATGATGAGATGTTAAAAAAGCTTGGCAGGCTTCATAATTTTGACCAGTTTGTGGCAAGCTATAAAGCGGCAAGAAGAGCCGGATTTAACAATATCAATATAGATATAATGTCAGGACTTCCGGGACAGACTATACATTCATATGTAGATACGCTGTCCAGAGTAATTGCATTTCAGCCTGAGCATATATCATCGTATTCATTGTCAATAGAGGAAGGAACACCATTTGCAAATGATTCTGAAATTCTTGAATCCCTTCCTACAGAGATGATTGACAGGAAGATGTACGAGATAACCAAGCAGCTTCTTGCGGCACACGGATATGACAGATATGAGATATCTAATTATTCACGTCCGGGCTATGAGTGTAAGCACAACATGGTTTATTGGACAGGCGGAGAGTATATCGGATTTGGAATAGGAGCAGCTTCATATTTTCAGGGCAAGCGTTTTAGTAATATGAGAGATATATTCGGCTATATTAATCTCATGGAGTACACAGCTGAGAAGTTTGTGACAGCAGACAGCATGGAAATGCTTTATAATGATGTAACGAAAAAGCTTCGTGAGAATGTAACAACTATATATATTGATTCACGCATGGAGGAGTTTATGTTCCTTGGACTTAGGATGATGTGTGGAATAAGCCGCATGGATTTTGAGGAACGTTTCAAGAAAGATATATATGAGGTGTATGGTCCGGTCTTGAATAAATATATAGACCAGGGATTTATGGGAACAGAGGGAGACCGGATATTCCTTACAGATGCGGGAATAGATGTAAGTAATGTAATACTTGCAGATTTTCTTCTCGACAAATAATTTAATTCATCATTTTTGATATATAATTTTTAAATCAATAAGTATCATTTGTTTATTTGTGCAATCACAATCTCAAATGATACTTTTTCACAAAAAATCCACAAAAATATGCGAAAAAACCTTGACAAATACAATATCTAGTGATAGATTAGCAAATAGAGATTAGCACTCAAAGTAAATGAGTGCTAATAAAAGAAAGGATGATGAGATGGAACTAGATGATCGTAAGATGAAAATTCTTCGAGCCATAGTGTCCAACTATCTTGAAACCGGAGAGCCGGTAGGTTCGCGAACTATTTCTAAGTACACCGATTTGAATCTAAGTTCGGCTACTATAAGAAATGAGATGGCGGATTTGGAAGAGATGGGCTATATAATACAGCCACATACTTCGGCAGGACGTATTCCGACAGATGCCGGTTACCGTTTCTATGTTGACAGGCTGATGGAAGAAAAGGAAGAGATTGAAGAGGTCAAGGGTTCACTTCTTGAACGTGTTGACAGAATGGAGCTTCTGCTTAAGCAGGTTGCGAAGGTTCTTGCATATAATACTAATTATGCAACGATGGTAACTGCACCTAATTACAATAAGACAGTTAAATTTATTCAGCTTTCCCTTGTTGATGAGAATAATCTTCTTGCCGTCATAGTAGTTGACGGTAACATAATAAAGAATCAGATGATAAGGGTTGATGTTGCTCTTGATAATGAGGATGTTCTTAAGTTTAACATATTGCTTAACACCTTCTTACAGGGAGCTAGCTTAGAGGATATCAATCTTGAGATGATTCAGGAGATGAGAAAGCAGGCTGGGGAATATGGAAACATATTAGACCAGATATTCCAAGGCATAACAGAGGCAATTCATGAGGCCAAGGAGCTTGAGATATACACAAGCGGTGCAACTAATATTTTGAAGTACCCTGAGCTTGGTGATATAAGCAAGACGAGTGAGCTGTTAGAGAAATTTGAAGATAAGAGTGAACTGTCGCATATGCTTGAGGAGACAGTAAACAGAGATGACAATAATTCTGACAATGGCATACAGGTTTATATCGGAGATGAAACTCCGGTTCAGAACATGAAGGATTGTTCTCTTGTAACAGCGACATATCAGATGCCTGAGGGAGCAAAAGGAACTATAGGAATTATAGGTCCAAAGAGAATGGATTACAAAAAGGTAGTCAGCACATTAAAGAATTTAACCATAGAATTGGATGAAATATTTAAGAAAGGCAAAGGGGTGAATGACGATGGCCGAAACTAAAAAGAAACAGGTTGATAGTGCTAAGACAGAAGAGACTGTAGAGGAAGTGAAAGTAGTTGATGCTGAGCCTGTACAGGATGGAACAGATGTAAAGATTGACGAGGTAGAAGAAGTCAAAGAAGGTGATGACGAAGCCTGTGAAGCTGCAAAGCCAAAGCCGGTTCCAAAGGGAAGCCGAAGAGGAAGCAAAGCCCTTATGCTTGAACTTGAGAGAACTAAGGAATTGGCACAGGGCAATGAAGAAAAATATAAGAGACTTCTTGCAGAGTTTGAGAATGCAAGACAGAGAAATGAGAAAGAGTCCAAAAAGATGTATGACATCGGTGCCAAGGATGTGCTTGAGAAGTTACTTGCAGTTGTAGATAACTTTGAGAGAGCACTTGCAAGTGTTCCTGAGGAGGATAAGACAAGACCATTTGAGGAGGGTATCGATAAGATATATCGCCAGATGATGGTTACTCTTGAAGGAGTTGGTGTTAAGCCGATGAATGCAGAGGGGACACAGTTTAATCCGGAATTCCACAACGCAGTTATTCATGTTGAGGATGAGAGCCTTGGAGAGAACGTGGTAGCCGAGGAGATGCAGAAGGGATATATGTATAAGGATCAGGTATTACGCCATAGCATGGTTAAGGTAGCTAACTAGCCTGAAACTTATTAAATAAAATAACATATCAATTTAATTTAAGAATTTATTAAAATGGAGGAATCTAATATGGGTAAGATTATAGGTATTGACTTAGGTACAACAAATTCATGTGTAGCTGTTATGGAAGGTGGTAAGCCGGTTGTTATCACTAACGCAGAGGGTTCAAGAACAACACCTTCAGTAGTAGCTTTTACAAAGACAGGTGAGCGTGTAGTCGGTGATGCTGCTAAGCGTCAGGCTGTTACAAACGCTGACAAGACAATCGCTTCTATCAAGAGACATATGGGTAGCGATTATAAGGTAGATATCGATGGCAAGAAGTATTCACCACAGGAGATTTCAGCTATGATTCTTGCTAAGCTTAAGAGAGATGCTGAGGCATATATCGGTGAGCCTGTAACGGAGGCAGTTATTACAGTTCCTGCTTACTTCACAGATGCACAGAGACAGGCAACAAAGGATGCTGGTAAGATTGCAGGTCTTGATGTAAAGCGTATCATCAACGAGCCTACAGCAGCAGCTCTTTCATATGGTCTTGATAACGAAGAAGAGCAGAAGATTATGGTATATGACCTTGGTGGTGGTACATTTGATGTATCTATCATTGAGATTGGTGATGGTGTCATTGAAGTTCTTGCTACAGCAGGTGATAATAAGCTTGGTGGTGATGACTTTGATAACGCAGTTACAGAGTATATGTTAGCTGAGTTTAAGAAGAAAGAGGGCGTAGACCTTTCAACAGATAAGATGGCTATGCAGAGATTAAAGGAAGCAGCAGAGAAGGCTAAGAAGGAGCTTTCATCAGCTACAACAACTAACATCAACCTTCCTTTCATCACAGCAACTCAGGATGGACCAAAGCACTTTGATATGGATTTAACTCGTGCTAAGTTTGATGAGCTTACAGCACATTTGGTAGATAGAACAAAGACTCCTGTACAGACAGCTCTTAAGGATGCAGACCTTACAGCAGCAGAACTTGATAAGGTTCTTCTTGTTGGTGGTTCAACTCGTATTATAGCAGTTCAGGATATGGTTAAGAAGCTTACAGGTAAGGAGCCATTCAAGGGTATTAACCCAGATGAGTGTGTTGCTATCGGTGCTTCTATTCAGGGTGGTAAGCTTGCAGGTGATGCCGGTGCCGGTGAAATCCTTCTTCTTGATGTTACACCACTTACACTTTCAATCGAGACAATGGGTGGTATAGCTACACACCTTATCGAGAGAAATACAACAATTCCTACTAACAAGAGCCAGATATTCTCAACAGCTCAGGATAATCAGGATGCAGTTGATATCAACATTGTACAGGGTGAGCGTGAGTTCGCTAGAGATAACAAGAGTCTTGACGTTTCAGACTTGATGGTATCGCTCCTGCAAGACGTGGAGTTCCACAGATTGAGGTTACATTCGATATTGATGCAAATGGTATTGTTAATGTTTCAGCTAAGGATCTTGGTACAGGAAGAGAGCAGCATATTACAATCACATCTGGAACATCACTTTCAGATGAGGATATCGATAGAGCAGTTAAGGAAGCTGCTGAGTACGAGGCTCAGGATAAGAAGCGTAAGGAAGCTATCGAGGTTAGAAACGATGCAGATGCTATGGTATTCCAGACAGAGAGAGCATTATCTGATGTAGGTGATAAGCTTTCAGCTAACGAGAAGAGCCAGGTTGAGGCTGACCTTAAGTCACTCAAGGAGATTATTGATGGAACCGATCCAGATGCAATGACAGATTATGATGTAGAGAAGATTAAAGCTGGTAAGGAAACTCTTATGAATAGTGCACAGGCACTCTTCTCTAAGTTATATGAGCAGAACGGTCCTGGAGCAAATGCAGGAACAGGAGCAGGAACTCCGGATTACTCTGATGATTCAGATGTTGTTGATGCAGATTATAAGGAGATTTAATCCGATAGAAAATAAGATATAGTGAGGCATGATATAAAGATTAAATAAGGGTGATTGCAGATGGCTGATAAGAGAGATTATTATGAAGTGCTCGGTGTGACTAAGGGAGCGTCCGAAGCTGAGATTAAGAAGGCGTATCGAAAGGTCGCAAAAAAGTACCATCCGGATACTAATCCGGGGGATAAAGAAGCTGAGGAAAAATTCAAGGAAGCTGCAGAAGCCTATGCCGTATTAAGTGATCCTGAAAAAAAGGCTAAGTATGACCAGTATGGTCATGCTGCCTTTGAACAGGGCGGCGGTCCAGGTGGATTTGGCGGATTTGATTTCAGTGATATGGGAGATATCTTTGGTGATATCTTCGGAGATATGTTCGGTGGCGGTGCAAGACAGCGTCAGTCAAACGGACCTGTTAAGGGTGCCAATATTAAAACAACGGTGCGTGTATCCTTTGAGGAGGCTGTGTTTGGTACACAGGAGGAGCTTGAGTTACCGCTTAAGGATGAATGTGAGGTATGTAAGGGTACTGGAGCTCAGCCTGGACATCAGCCTGAGACATGTCCTAAATGTGCTGGTAAAGGTCAGGTTGTTTATACACAGCAGTCTTTGTTTGGTATGGCAAGAACAGTCCAGACATGTCCGGATTGTGGCGGTTCAGGTAAGTTAATCAAGTACAAGTGTAGCAACTGTGCAGGTACAGGCTTTGTTAAGAGCAAGAAGAAGATACAGGTCGCTGTTCCAGCCGGAATAGATAATGGTCAGAGTATCCGTATTCGTGCTAAGGGTGAGCCAGGTATCAATGGTGGTGAGAGAGGAGACCTTCTCGTAACTGTACTTGTTGACAGACATCCTGTATTCCAGCGTCAGGAATATGATTTGTATTCTACAGAGCCAATTAGCTTTACACAGGCTGCACTTGGTGGTAAGATAACAATTAACACTATTGATGGTCCTTACGACCTTGAGATTAAGCCTGGAACACAGACTGATACAAAGGTTAAGCTTAAGGGCAAGGGTGTTCCTACACTGAGAAATAAAAACGTCCGTGGTGATCATTATGTTACACTTGTTGTTCAGGTACCTGATAAGCTTACTGAGGAGCAGAAGTCAATTCTTAACCAGTATGCTAATACAACAGGCGTAAATGCGAGATCTTCAACGGATTCGGCTGGTGGTTTCTCATTTGGAGACCACAAGAAGAAAAAAGGATTTAAAAAAGGATTTTAAATAATATGAAGTGGACAAAAATGACAATCGACACAACTGCCGTGGCAGTTGATTTGCTTAGCACTTTTCTTGATGAGAAAGGTGTTTCCGGCATTGAGATTTCTGACCATGTTCCACTTACCGAGGATGAGAAACGTGAGATGTATGTAGATATTCCTCTTGTTGAGGAGGATGACGGAACTGCTAAGGTTTCATGCTACATAGATGACAGTTTTGATATCGATACTTTAAAGGCGGATATAGCGAGTGAGCTTACCCGCCTTAAAGCGTTTATACCGGTAGGAACTATGCAGATTACTATCTCAGATACAGAAGATACAGACTGGATGAATAACTGGAAGCAATTCTTTAAGACCTTCCGTTTGTATGACAATATTATAATTAAGCCTACATGGGAGAATATTGATGATTTTATAACAGAGGAGAAGGCGAGTGGTATAACAGATGCCGTACCTGCCTCAGAAAGTATAGTGGTCGATATAGATCCTGGTATAGCATTTGGAACTGGTTCACATGAAACTACTAAGCTCTGTATAGGTCAGATTAAGAAGTATTTAAAGCCTGGCGATACATTGTTTGATGTGGGATGTGGAAGTGGTATACTGTCTATAATAAGTTCAATGCTTGGTGCCGGATTTGTACATGGAATGGATATAGATGAGGTTGCTGTAAGGGCAAGCAAGGATAATGCCCTGCTTAATAATATAGGTGAAGACAAGCTTAAGTTCTCATGCGGCAATCTGCTTCAAGATAACTATATAGGAAAGGGTACAACCTTTGAGCTTGATAAAAGTGTGATAAAGCAGAATCAGCATATAGAGGCTGATATGCAGTATGATATTGTTGTTGCCAATATACTTGCAGACGTAATAATACCTTTGTCTGCGGTTGTAAAACCATTTATGAAACCGGATGGATATTTTATAACCTCTGGAATATTAGATAACAAGGAAGATGACGTTAAGAAGGCAATGCTTGCAAATGGATTTGAAATTGTGGATGTAGTTCATATGAATGACTGGGTTTCAGTCGTTGCAAAGATAGGGAGATAGCCATGCCTAAATTTTATGTGGATGGACTTAGCAGTGCAGAAAAGACAGTTAAAATTACAGGTGGAGATGTAAATCACATAAAGAATGTTTTGCGTCTGCATACAGGCGATGAGATAACTCTCTGCGATGGCTGTGGCAAGGACTATATATGCAGAATATCTGAGCTTGAGGACGATTATGTGGGTGCGGACGTTCAGGATATTCTTATGAATGCCGCAGAGCTTAATACCAG
>Ga0129311_1001959_pt1 | contig 13417 bp, 10 predicted proteins | sample Go1ome_FD_94435 | JGI IMG/M metagenome (GOLD analysis project Ga0129311, IMG submission 94435) | Western lowland gorrila individual fecal microbial communities from Wisconsin, USA - Go1022B metagenome | ecosystem: Host-associated > Mammals > Digestive system > Large intestine > Fecal | place... | reverse complement strand
TGTATAATTATCTGGCACTGCAGACAGCAAATACATCCGCTGTCACAGCAATTTCCGCGCTGGAAAGCGAGCTGAACACCATGAAGCTGGATAATGATGAAGAATACAGCCGCATCATGAGCAGTGTCGATATGGAAGAGATCAAAACAAGAGCGATCGAAGATCTGGGCATGCAGTATGCAGAGAAGGGACAGGTTGTAGAAGTTCCCGGTGTTGCGGATGATTACGTACGCCAGTACAAGGCGATGCCATAAACAGTGGAGAGGTGCGGAAGTTGGAACAGAGATCTTATCAGAACAGAAATGTACGCAGAAACAGAAGAAGAAAAGCAAATGCCAATCGGTTTCATATAAGGATGCAGAAAAAGCTGGTAGTATTATTCCTGATAATATTACTGGCTTTCATAGGTTTAAGTGTAAAACTGATTTATATTAATAAGGTGGATGGGGAAAGATATAAGAAGCAGATATTATCCCAGCAGGAATATGATTCCAAAACACTTCCTTACAAACGCGGAGAGATCGTGGATGCAAACGGGACAAAGCTGGCATACAGTGAAAAGGTCTATAATCTGATCATTGATGCCAAGGCGATCAACAATAGTAAGAAGGAAGATGCATTAAGTGCAACCTTACAGGCGCTGGATCAGTATTTTGATCTGGATATCAATGCGATCAGCAATTATATTTCCCAGAATGCAAACAGCCAGTATTATGTTGCTGCAAAGCAGCTGGAATATGAGACGGTGGCACCGTTCCAGGAAGCAAAGCAGGAAAACAGCTCTATTGTCGGTGTCTGGTTTGAGGAAGAGTACAAACGAAAATATCCGTATAATACGCTGGCATCTTCCGTGATCGGCTTTACAGGCTCCGATAATAACGGAACATACGGACTGGAAGAATATTACAATACAACACTGAATGGAACAAATGGCAGAGAGTTTGGTTATCTGACGGAAGATTCCACGCTGGAGCGTACAACGATCGCTGCACAGGATGGCTGTACACTGGTTACTTCTTTGGATACAAATATTCAGAATATTGTTGAAAAATACATGAAGCAGTTCAATGAAGAACATAAAGGAGAGTACAGACCGGATGATGACGGAAGCTCTAATATGGGAGCCATTGTGATGAACCCACAGACAGGAGAAATCCTGGCAATGTCTGACTATCCGAATTTTGATCTGAACAATCCGAAAGATCTGACGCCTTTTTATTCAGAAGAAGAGATTGCACAGATGGATGATGAAGCTATGTATGATGCGCTGAACAGAATCTGGAGAAATTACTGTATTTCCGACACGTATGAGCCGGGATCTGTTGCAAAGGCAATGACGATCGCAGCGGGCCTTGATTCCGGAAAGCTGACCGGGAACGAAACGTACGTATGTAACGGTGTGCTGGAGGTCAGCGGTCACCCGATCAAATGTCATAAGCACATTGGACACGGTGTTGTCACTGTTTCCCAGGCACTCGAGCAGTCCTGTAATGTGGCTCTGATGCACATTGGTGAGCAGATGGGTAAAGAAACACTGATGAAGTACCTGTATAATTTTAATATTGGATTAAAAACCAATATTGATCTCTCAGGCGAGGCAAGAACAAACACACTTGTTTATAATGTAGACGATATGGTTGCTTCCGATCTTGCGATTTCTACCTTCGGACAGGGCTACAATGTTACAATGATCCAGATGGCGGCTGCTTTTTCATCTGTTATCAATGGTGGCAAGTATTACCAGCCGCATGTTGTAACAGAGATCAAGAGTGCGGATGGCACAACGGTAGAAAAGGTAGAGCCGCGTATGCTCAAGCAGGTAATATCTTCTACGACATCCGATACAATGAAAACTTATCTGGCAAATGTATGTACAGAAGGTACAGGTAAAACAGCTGTACCGGCAGGCTATCTGATCGGCGGTAAAACGGGAACTGCCGAAAAACAGCCGCGTGGTAACGGAAACTATGTTGTTTCCTTCATGGGCTTTGCCCCGGTGGATGATCCACAGGTTGTTGTATATGTTGTCATTGATGAACCGAATGTGGAATCACAGCCTCATTCGTCTTTTGCACAGGAGGTTGCCAAAAATATTTTTACAGAGATCCTGCCGTATCTGAATGTATTCCGGACAGAAGAACTTTCAGAGGAAGATATACAGCAGCTTCAGAAACTGCATATTTTACCGGGAACTGACACAGAAGAAAGCTCCGATGGTGAAAATAGCGGGAATGATGAAAATACAGATGGAAATAATGACGGAGAGAGCGCGGAAGGTGGAGATCCGGAGGCAACCTATCAGGTGGATCCGCAGACGGGAAATGTTATTGATCCGAATTCCGGACAGCAGCTTGATCCGAATACGTTTGAACCGGTGGATCCGAAGAGTTCAGATCTGGACGGACTGACCGGTGTGGAAAACAAACCGCAGGACGAGACAGAAGACGCTACAACGGAAATCAGCGCAGGTGCAGGATTTTAAGCCACTATGCATATCTGACAGATGCGGCTAATAAGCTATGGTAAGAGACAGCTTTGGAGTCTGTATGCGCGGATATAAAACTTTTCACAGAAAAAAGATACTTATCTTATTTTTGGGAGTATGCTTCTGCATGCTGCTTCTGGCAGGCAGGCTGGTTTACCTGATGGTATTTCAGTCGGCTTACTATACACAGAAGGCACTGACGCTGCATGAGAGAGAGCGCAGTATCAAAGCAGCAAGAGGTGAGATCTGGGACAGGAACGGAACAGTGCTTGCAGCGAACAAAACAGTCTGTACAATATCGGTGATCCATTCACAGATCAAAGATCCGGAAGCAGTGATCGAGCTGCTTTGCAGGGAGCTTTCCATGGACGAAGAAACAGTCCGGAAAAGAGTGGAGAAGGTTTCTTCTATCGAACGGATCAAAAGTAATGTGGAGAAAGAAACCGGTGACCGGATCCGGAAAGCGGATCTTGGCGGGGTGAAGGTGGATGAAGATTATAAAAGGTATTATCCGTACGATACATTGGCAAGTAAGGTGCTGGGCTTTACCGGAGCTGATAATCAGGGAATCATAGGTCTGGAAGTAAAATATGAGAATGCATTGTCCGGTCAGGACGGTACCATTTATACGATCACAGATGCCAGAGGGGTGGAAATCGATGCACAGGGAGAAAGCAGAAAGGAGCCTGTTAAGGGGCATACCTTGCAGCTGACACTGGATCGGAATATCCAGGCATATGCCACGATGCTGGCAACGCAGGCAATGCTTGCAAAAGAAGCGGAGGGCGTTTCCATTCTCTGTATGAATCCGCAGAACGGCGAGATCTATGCCTGTGTCAATGTTCCGGAGTTTAATCTAAATGCACCATATGATCTGACGGCTGAATACATCAGTCTGCGGGGAGAAAAACTGACAGATAATCTGCAGGATGAGAGAAACCGGATGTGGCGTAATAACTGTATCAATGACACGTATGAGCCGGGATCGACCTTCAAGGTCATTACCGCTGCAGCGGGACTGGAGGAAGGCGTGGTCACACCGGCAGATACGTTTCACTGCCCCGGTTTCTGCATTGTAGAGGATCGCAGGATCCGTTGTCATAAGGTAACAGGACATGGAAGCGAAAACTTTGTGCAGGCGACCATGAATTCCTGTAATCCTGTTTTTGTGGCGGTTGGACTCAGGCTTGGACCGGAGAAGTATTATGATTACTTTGAAAAATTCGGGCTGCTGCGAAAGACAGGCGTTGATCTGCCCGGTGAGGCAGGAACGATCATGCACAAAAAAGAAGATATCGGTCTGGTAGAGCTTGCAACCATGTCCTTCGGCCAGTCCTTTCAGGTCACACCGATGCAGCTTCTGACAACGTTTTCTTCCATAATCAATGGCGGAAACAGGATCACACCGCATTTTGGGAAAGCGATCATTGATGAAAACGAAAAGAAGGAAGAACTGCAATATCCCGTGCAGGAGGGGATTGTGTCGCAGGAAACTTCACAGACGATGCGGGAAATACTGGAAAAGGTTGTATCGGAAGGCGGCGGCAGAAACGGACAGGTGGAAGGTTATGAGATCGGCGGCAAGACCGCAACAAGCCAGACGCTGCCACGTGGAAGCGGACGTTATATTTCATCTTTTATCGGTTTTGCACCGGCATATGATCCGCAGATCATAACTCTGGTTGTCATACAGGCCCCAAAAGGTGTATACTATGGCGGAACCATTGCAGCACCGGTCTGCAGAAAGCTTTATGAAAATATACTGCCTTATCTGAATATAGAGAAAGGCAGGGAAAATACAGAAAGGGAATCATCATGAACTATACTATTGTAATACCGGCTATTATCGCATTTTGCATCAGTGCTTTACTGGGACCAGTTGTGATCCCGTTTTTGAGAAAACTGAAGGTGGGGCAGACAGTCCGGGATGAAGGTCCGAAAACACATCTGCAGAAAAACGGAACACCGACAATGGGCGGTATTATCATACTGATCTCTATCACGGTAACCTCTATGTTTTATGTGAAAAGCAATCCGCAGATCGTTCCGATCCTGTTTCTGACACTTGGGTTCGGACTGATCGGTTTAACGGATGATTATATTAAAGTCGTGCTGAAGCGTTCCATGGGACTTCGTGCATGGCAGAAAATGGCACTGCAGATCGTTGTAACAGCAATATTTGCATACTACATCACAACAAAATCCTCTATCAGCCTTGCCATGCGTATTCCGTTTGCACCGGGAAAATATCTTGATTTTGGAACGGTAGGAAATGTGATCCTGCTGTTTATCGTTGTGATCGGAACCGTCAACGGTACGAACTTTACAGACGGACTGGACGGACTGGCAACAAGTGTGACAAGTCTGGTCGCAACCTTTTTTACGGTGGTAGCACTCGGGCTTGGCTGTGGGATCGAACCGATCACCTGTGCAACGCTTGGTGCACTTTTGGGATTTTTATTGTTTAACGGTTATCCGGCAAGTGTGTTTATGGGAGATACAGGCTCTCTGGCACTCGGCGGATTTGTGGCAGCCTGCGCTTATATGATGCAGATGCCGCTGTTTATACTGATCGTAGGCTTTATTTATCTGGCAGAAGTGGTATCTGTCATGCTGCAGGTATCTTACTTTAAACTGACACATGGAAAACGTATTTTTAAAATGGCACCGATCCACCATCATTTTGAGATGTGCGGATGGAGAGAAACAAAGGTTGTAGCGGTATTCTCCATAATCACTGCCATCCTGTGTCTGGTTGGTTTACTGGCAATGTGACAGCATGTAGGGAAAGGAATGTGACAACATGGAAAAAGAAAAAGTACTTGTAGTAGGTACCGGGAAGAGCGGAATTGCCGCAACGCAGCTTCTGTTAAGGACAGGAAAACTGCCGGTACTGTTTGACAGCAATGCGGAACTTGACAAGGATGAGATACTTGGAAAGCTTGCTCTCTCCGGGGATGAAAAAAAACAGGTCGAGATCGTACTCGGTGATCTGACAGAGGAAGAAAAGAAGGCACTTTCCGGTGTTGTATTAAGCCCGGGTGTTCCGACGGATACAGAATTTGTAAATGATTTAAGAAACAGAGGACTTTTGATCTCAGGAGAGATCGAGCTTGCTTTTGAGCAGGAAAAGGGTGCAGTGCTTGCCATTACAGGAACGAACGGTAAGACAACGACAACGACACTGCTTGGGGAGATCATGAAAGCGACCGGAAAGAAAACATTTGTGGTCGGTAATATCGGAAATCCCTATACACTCGAAGCAGAAAAGACAGATGCAGATTCTGTTACGGTTGCGGAGATCTCTTCCTTCCAGCTGGAAACGATACATACCTTCCGTCCGCGTGTCAGTGCGATCCTAAATATCACACCGGATCATCTGAACAGACATCATACGATGGAAAACTATGTGAAGGCAAAGCAGGATATTACAAAGAATCAGACAAAGGAAGACTACTGCGTGTTAAATGCAGAGGATCCTTATACAGACACTTTTCTGGAGCAATGTCCGGCGACGGTTATTCTGTTCTCTTCTCAAAGAGAGCTGGCAGATGGCTATTTCTATGCGGATGAATGCATCTACAAGGCAGTGCAGGGTAAGAAGCAGAAGCTGATGAACATTCATGAAATGCGTCTCCTTGGCATGCACAACGTGGAAAATGTGATGGCTGCCATTGCAATGGCAGATGCATATGGCGCAGATATGGAAGTGATCCTTGGCGTTGTCAGAGATTTCAAGGCAGTTGAGCATCGTATTGAATATGTCAAAACCGTACGTGGTGTCGATTATTACAATGATTCAAAGGGTACCAATCCGGATGCGGCGATCAAGGGAATCGGTGCGATGGTAAAACCAACCTATCTGATCGGCGGCGGCTATGATAAGCAGAGCGAGTATGATGAATGGATCGAAAGCTTTGGCGGAAAAGTCAGAAAGCTTGTTTTATTGGGACAGACAAGAGAAAAGATTGCGGACTGTGCGAAAAAGCATGGTTTTACAGATTATATTTTTGTGGATGATCTGCAGCAGGCAGTTGACTACTGCGCAGAGCATGCAAAAGAAGGAGAAGCGGTGCTGCTGTCTCCGGCGTGTGCGAGCTGGGGCATGTTCCCAAATTACGAAGTGCGCGGAAAAATGTTTAAGGATATGGTAAATGCCCTTTAGGGCGCCTGATCCGGGAGGGAGTCGTTTTTGCAGAAAAGACGCAGACGGAGAGAAAAAAGAGAATATTTTTATGATTATACGCTTTTGTTTGTTGTAATGTTTCTTGTCTTTTTTGGACTGATCATGTTATATTCCACCAGCTCCTATGAAGCAACACTGGATTTTGGCAATGGTGCGTATTATTTGAAAAAACAGGCAATGGCAACTGTGCTGGGACTTGTCATGATGCTGTTTATCAGTGTTGTTGACTATCACGTGTGGCGGCGTTTTGCACTGCCTGCCTATCTGATATCACTTGTACTGGTCGTGCTGGTTAAGACACCGCTCGGATATGAAGCAAACGGTGCAAGACGATGGATCAAGATCGCGGGTATTTCTCTGCAGCCGGCAGAGGTTGTAAAGATCACACTGATCCTGCTGCTTGCCAGTATGATCTGTATTATGGGAAAACAGGTCAGAACCCTGAGGGGCATAGCTATTGTCATGGGGGCGGCTATGATCCCTGCGGCGATGATCCTTCTTATTACGAAAAACATGAGCTCTGCCATTATCATTGCGGGCATTGCAGCTGTCATGCTTTTTGTGGCGGATCCACATTATAAGAGGTATATATTGATTGTACTTGCTGTTGTAGGTCTTGCTGCGTTGGCGGTTTTTGTGATCGTTAATGCGGCAAAGGGCGGTGCTTCACAGACTGGTGGTTTCCGAGGTACGCGAATCCTGGCATGGCTGAATCCGGAGGCCTATTCAGATAATACCGGCTTCCAGACACTGCAGGCATTATATGCGATCGGTTCCGGCGGATTGTGGGGCAAAGGGCTCGGACAGAGTATGCAGAAGCTTGGCTTTCTGCCTGAGGCGCAGAATGATATGGTATTTTCCATTATTTGTGAAGAGCTTGGACTGTTTGGCGCATTTTGCGTGATCCTGCTCTTTGTCATGCTGTTATGGCGTATGATGGTGATCGCCAATAATGCACCGGATCTGTTTGGTGCGCTTCTGGTTGTCGGTGTTATGGGACATTTTGCAATCCAGGTAGTACTGAATATCGCCGTTGTGACTAACTCGATCCCTAATACCGGTATTACGCTTCCTTTTATCAGTTACGGAGGCACTTCGATCCTGTTTCTGATGAGTGAGGTCGGGCTTGTGCTGAATGTTTCGAAAAGTATCCGTTTGAGAGATGTAGGCTGACAGGCACGATTGTGGCAGATCGGCATATGCTGTATATAAGTATGCAGATAGAAAGCAGGTGCCACATGGACTGCATTCACATACATGGTGGTAAGCCACTGGAGGGAGAAGCAGCAGTGCAGGGCTCTAAAAACGGAGCACTTGTACTTGTGACAGCGACAGTACTGATAAAAGGGCAGACGGTTCTTTATAATTGTCCGCAGATAACGGATATGGATGAAATGCTTGGATTGTTGAAAACGCTGGGATGTCGGGTAAAAAGAGAGGGGTCAGCTGTGATCATAGACGCCTCTTCCTTACATACATCAGATTGTCCGGCAAAGCAGGTAAGAGCCATGCGTTCTTCTGTCATGCTGCTGGGATCTCTGCTCGGCAGATGCGGCAGTGTCAGTATGGAGCGGCCGGGCGGCTGTATGATCGGCAAGCGTCCGGTTGATATCCATGAAACAGCGCTTACCTGTATGGGTGTCCGTTTCCGCAAGGATGAAAAGCAGATCCTGGCAGAAACGGAAGGACTGAAAGGGGCAGAGATCTGCCTGCCGTTTCCGAGTGTGGGTGCAACGGAAAATGTGCTCATGGCGGCGGTGTTAGCCGAGGGTACAACAGTTCTGTACAATGCGGCGCAGGAGCCGGAGATCACGCAGCTCTGCCATTTCCTGAATGAGGCAGGCGCAAAGATCACGGGAGTTGGCACAAACTGCCTGACGATCAACGGTGTCGGGAAACTCCATCCGGTCACCTTTACGGTAATGCCGGATCGTATCGTAGCAGGAACCTATCTGCTGGCAGGTGCTGCAACGAGAGGTATCGTGACGGTCAAAAATGCACCGGTCAGACAGCTTACCAGTCTTTTGGATGTACTGCGGAAGATGGGGGCTGTGGTAAGATATGAGGAAAATGCGGTCGTACTGGATGCGGCGCGTGCGGGAAAGCCGGTTCCGTATCTGCGCACGGCGGTGTATCCGGGCTTTCCGACAGATCTGCAGTCGATGCTGGTGGCAGTGCTGACGCGTGCAGAGGGAAGCAGTGCAATTGAGGAAACGATTTTTGAAGACCGCTTTAAGATCGTACGGGAACTGCAGAAAATGGGTGCGGATCTGAAAGTGGAAAATAACAGAAAGCTCAGGATCTATGGAGTGACGAAGCTGTATCCTGCCAGACTGACAGCGTGTGAGCTGCGGGGCGGGGCAGCACTTGTTATTGCCGCACTGATGGCAGAAGGAGAAAGTAAGATCACAGGCTGTGACTATATCAGGCGCGGCTATGAAGATATTTGCAGAGATTTACGTCTGCTGGGGGCAGATGTGGAGGAAAAAAGGGAATGAAAGAACACGGTTTCAGCAGAAAACGTTTTTTGCTGATTTTGGTAATCATATTGATTCTGCTGGCTGCAGGGGCATATGGTGTGATCACAACACAGTTTGTTGTAACTGATGTGACAGTAGACGGAAATGAACATTATACAGATGAACAGATCAGGGAAATGGTTCTGCCGGGCGGTATCCGCAATAATTCGCTTTATCTATCCCTGCTGTATCGGAAAAAAGAAATCAAGGATATTCCGTTTGTGGAATCCATGGATGTCTCCATTGTGAACCGGAACACGATCCATGTTGATGTTTATGAGAAAACGCTGGCAGGCTGTGTCAATTATCTGGGGAGCTATCTGTATTTTGATAAGGATGGCATAGTTGTGGAAAGTGATGCAAAGCTGACAGAGGGAGTACCGGAGATAAAAGGGCTGCACTTTGACCATATCGTCATGCATGAACAGTTACCTGTGGAAAACCCGGAGATATTCAAGGAAATCCTGAAGGTAACGCAGCTGTTTGGGAAATATGAGATATCAGCCGATAAGATATACTTCAGCCCGGCCGGGGAGGTGACGGCTTACTTTGATAAAGCCAGAGTCAGTCTGGGTACGGATCAGAATATTGATGAAAAGGTAATGCAGCTTGCAAGTATTCTGCCGGAGCTTGCCGGGAAAAGAGGTGTGCTTCACATGGAAAATTATGATGCGTCTACAACAAAGATTACTTTTCAACCCGAATAAAAGGCAAAAAATGGCGGTATGATTGCAAAAAATAATTGAAAAACTGGTTGATAAATTCCCTAAAAAATTATATGATAGATTATATGGAATTGAAAGGGATTGTGAAGGAGGAACTGTCTTGCTAGAAATTAAGTCGAATGAAACAGATCTTGCCGCACGTATTATTGTAGTAGGTGTTGGCGGAGCTGGTAATAACGCTGTAAATAGAATGGTAGATGAACAGATCAAGGGAGTGGAGTTTATCGGAGTCAATACCGATAAGCAGGCACTTCAGTTATGTAAGGCACCGAAGCAGTTACAGATCGGTGAAAAGCTTACAAAGGGACTCGGTGCAGGTGCGAAGCCGGAGATCGGTGAGAAAGCAGCTGAGGAGAGCATTGAGGAGATCACTTCCGCATTGAAGGGATCGGATATGGTATTTGTTACCTGCGGTATGGGTGGCGGAACCGGTACAGGTGCAGCTCCGGTAGTAGCAAAGGTAGCAAAGGAAATGGGAATTTTAACGGTTGGTGTTGTAACAAAGCCTTTCCGTTTCGAAGCAAAGACACGTATGAACAATGCGCTGAGCGGGCTGGAACGTCTTAAAGAAAATGTGGACACGCTGATCGTGATCCCGAATGATAAATTATTAGAGATCGTTGACCGCAGGACAACTCTCCCGGATGCATTGAAGAAAGCAGACGAAGTGTTGCAGCAGTCCGTACAGGGTGTGACAGATCTGATCAATACACCATCCGATATCAATCTTGATTTCGCTGATGTGCAGACAGTAATGAGAGAAAAAGGTATTGCACATGTAGGTATCGGTACAGGTACAGGTGATGATAAGGCAATGGATGCTGTAAAGGCAGCAGTTGCATCTCCATTATTAGAGACAACAATTTCCGGTGCGACAGATATCATCTTAAATATCACAGGAGATATCTCCCTGATCGAAGCACAGGAAGCAGCAGATTATGTACAGGATCTTGTCGGAGAAGATGTCAATATCATCTTTGGTGCAAAATATGATCCTGAAATGAACGACCTGTGTATGATCACAGTTATTGCAACAGGCATTGATGAAAAGAATGCAGCACTTGGCAGGAAGAGCGCAGAGCGTGTACATAATGCCGCACAGACAGTCAGACCAATTTCTACACCGAAGTTTGACAACAGTGCAATGGTTGGAACAGGTGCGATCCCGTCTTCTGCAATTAAATCCCCGCTTGCCGGTATTCAGAGACCGGAGCCGGTAAAGAGCCATGTAGAAGCAACATCCTTAAAGATTCCGGATTTCTTACAGCGAAATAAATAGACTGTTCTTGTCGATGAATTTTTAATAAATGCGACGTGATTTTGACAAAAAAATCACGTCGTTTTTTTTATACTGTTTTCCGGGAGGTGAAAACATTGGAAATTTATCTGGACCTCGTGTTTTTGGAAAATTTTCTGATGGATTTCATTCTGCTGCTCATGGTCGGAAAAATGATACATAAAACGATCTGTCTGCCGCGCCTGTTGGCAGCTGCTTTTCTGGGAGGAATCTCGGCAGCGGTTTTGTGCCTGCTGCATCCGCAGTCTGTTCTGTTGCAGGTGTGCAACCTGATCGCAGGATTGTGTATGCTGCTTCTGAGCTATCCGTTAAAGCGTCCGGAATATCTGACTGCACTTTTGTTTTTGTATGGAAGCGCGTTTGTACTGGAAGGAATGCTTCGATTTCTGGGACGGTTTATGGGATGCAGAGGGCATCACAGGCTGTATTTCCTTCTGGGAACAGGACTTTTTGGCTGGCTGTTTTTTCGCTCTTTATGGAAGCAGATCCAAAGGCAGAAGCAGAAAGAAGAGCTGCTTTTGCCGGTCACGATCCTTTGGGAAGAAAAGCAGATCGACTGCACCGGACTGCTGGATACAGGCAATGCACTCAGGGAGCCAACGACCGGAAAACCGGTCATGATCGTGGAGCAGACGCTTTTTACAGAACATGAAATATCACTTCCAAATGACAGATGCTTTTTGATCCCATTCCGGTCGATCGGAAGATCCAATGGAATGCTCCGTGGCGTATTGGCAGAGGAATGTTGGATCGGGCAGGCAGAACAGAAAAAAAGATACAGAAAGGTCATGCTTGGCATATATCACGGGAAATTAAGTCATAAGGCGGAATATCAGGTGATTTTGCATCCGGCATTTTGGGAATAAAAGCATGAGACGGGAGGAAAACATGATTTTAAAAGTGGTAGTACCGGGATTACAGTTCAGACTTTTGCAGAGAGAAAGCAGCTTCTGGTTCTCCAGACAGGGGGAGGTGCACTATATTGGAGGGACGGATGTGCTGCCACCGCCGCTTTCTCAGGAAGAAGAAAATGAAAGGATCAGCCAGCTTGCAACAGATATGGAAAAGGATGCAAAACAGGTATTGATCGAGCATAATCTCAGACTGGTCGTATACATTGCAAAGAAATTTGATAATACGGGAATCGGTGTTGAGGATCTGATCTCCATTGGAACGATCGGTCTCATCAAAGCGATCAATACTTATAATCCTGAAAAAAATATCAAGCTGGCGACCTATGCCAGCAGATGCATTGAAAATGAAATCCTGATGTATTTAAGGCGGAATAATAAGGTCAGGATGGAAGTCAGCATTGATGAGCCTCTGAATGTGGACTGGGATGGCAATGAGCTGCTTCTTTCGGATATTTTGGGAACGGATGAGGACATTATTTATAAAGATATGGAAAATGAAGCCGAACAGAAAATGCTGAAAAAGGCTCTTTCCAAGCTTTCTGACCGGGAAAAGCTGATCATCAGTCTCAGGTTCGGTCTGAACAACCGCGAGGAAGAGGCAATGACGCAAAAGGAGGTGGCAGATCTTCTGGGAATTTCACAGTCTTACATATCAAGACTGGAGAAAAAGATCATGAAGCGGCTGAAAAAGGAGATGGTATAGATTTGAAGATTCCTGCTGCATATGATACACTTATTTTGTAAATAAAAATAGGCTATTCGGCTTTGTTCTAATTGAATAGTGACATAAAGGAATGATACGAATGAATATGGAGCTTATTTATAAACAACTGGATGAACTGCTTCAAATGGGCAGAATAGAGGAAACGGAGGATTTCCTGATCGCTGCCATGGGGCAGGCACAGCAGGAGGGCGATTATAACAGTCTGATCGCTCTGCTAAACGAAATGACCGGCTATCAAAAGGAAACGGGAAAGCCGGATAAGGCAGTAGCCTACGGTGCACAGGCAATTGAGCTGATGAAGCAGCTTGGCATGACAAAGACGGCTGTTTTCGGCACAACACTTTTGAACGTGGCAAATGCCTGTCGGGAAGCAGGAAAGTTACCTGAAGCTTACCAATTATATATGGAAGCATTTCCGGTATTTGAAAAACATTTTGCACCGGATGATACCTACTATGCAAGTCTGTATAAAAATCTGGGACTCTTATTTCAGGAGACGCAGGAGTATGAGCGGGCAGTGGAATGTCTGGAAAAGGCACTTGCGGTTATTCAGGGAAAGCCGGAATT
>Ga0129311_1001957_pt1 | contig 13424 bp, 8 predicted proteins | sample Go1ome_FD_94435 | JGI IMG/M metagenome (GOLD analysis project Ga0129311, IMG submission 94435) | Western lowland gorrila individual fecal microbial communities from Wisconsin, USA - Go1022B metagenome | ecosystem: Host-associated > Mammals > Digestive system > Large intestine > Fecal | place... | reverse complement strand
GCAGAGGCTAAGAAAAAAGGTACTATAACTCTTCCTGATGGCAGGTCGCTGGTATTTGCTCCGGGCGGACAAGTTTCCGGCTCTACCGGCAAGGGAATGCTGGTAGGCAGTACCATTACTTTCTGGACAAGCGAAGGACACGCTACGGATAAAACAAAGGCAAGATATGTAATGTGGTCGACCACATCAGCAGGCGCTACGCCGAAAGTCTCTACAGGAGTAACTAAAGTAAATGGAGAATCAATAAGATGCGTAAAATCTCTTTAATCTGCTGCGCTTTACTAAGCGTAGCCGTCCTCGCTTGCAACAAGACGGAGGACCCGAACACGAAGCCGGAAAAACCGACACCTGAAAAACCGACACCTGAGCCGGAACCAAAGCCGGAACCAAAGCCGGAACCGGAGCCGCAGAACAGTGCCATCATCGTAGTAGGCCAAGAATACCTTAGCGACAAGGAATTCTACGACGCCGTGATGTGGGTGGACGGAAAACGATTCGCTTTCACAAAAGGCGAACACGATTCCTTCTGCAATGCTGTCTATACCTATAAGGATAGCGTATTCATAGCCGCTACCGAAGCCGTGGGCGAGCTCGTATCAGACGAGTACTATGGTGACTATAACGAAAACAACGGCGTAGTCTATTCATTCAAGATAGGCGAAGAGGATAAGTTCAAACGCACAGTCTATGGCGGAGTCAAAGGAAAATCCACTGCGTCTGGCGTAGCATACTCTAACGGAAACATCTACGTAAGCGGATTCGACTCTCCAGGGTTTGACCGTCGCGCACTCTACTGGAAGAACGAACAGAAGTTCGAGCTTACCGATGGCTCCGTAGACGCTCTCGCCTACTGCGTAGCCGCCGATGGGGACGATGTCTATGTCGGTGGATACATTCAGTCTAAGGACTTCAAGAAAGAAGGTGCTGCCGTCATCTGGAAAAATGGCCAGGAGCAAAAACTCACCGGAGACGGAGTCCTCGCTAAAGTTAACAAGATAGTCATCGAAGATGGCCACGTCTATGCAGCCGGCGCCTACCGAGACGCCGTTAACGGAGGCAATTGGCAGGGAGCCATCTGGATAGACGGCAAGATGACGCTCTTTACGGAGAAGGTCGGCATAGAGGTCGGTGGCCTCTATGTTAAGGATAGGAACTGGATAGTGAATGGGAATATGACACTCGAAGACGGTACCATCAGCGCCTATAACTGGTATAGCGATGGTTCCGTAGAGGCGCTCACTCCCGGAGCCGCTTTGTGTCAGGGACTTGGAGTTACCAAACTCGGAGACGACGTCTATTCCCTCACCTGCACATACTCTATGGATATGAGTACCTACGAGGACATCTACAAGGGTTCACTCCTGAAGAACAAGGAAAAGGTCGAGATGGAAGTCCATTCTCCGAACAACTTTACGTTCTGGGACTTGACCGTAGCGAGATACTAAAAAACGATAGGCCGGCTGAGAATAAACAGTCGGCCTTTTGTTTTTCTTTGTTACGCACTTTTGAAAAAAGATATACTTTTTTTCAAAAGTATTTTGTGTGATTTCTTAACAATATTTTGTTTTTCCAGAATATAATCCTATATTTGTGAAAATTTAAAGAGTTATGAATATCCAAGTTTTAAGTGCGAAGAAATATTCGCAGAAATTAAAGGTTACTATTCAAGCTACAGGAAAGCTTGGATTCAGTGATGAGACCGCTAAAGAAATGGAATTGGCAGATCGGGCGGCGTTCATAAAATTTCTGATAGATTCCGACACTCAGACTATTTACATGTCTGTACTTGGGTCTCCGGATGATGATGCATTTAGGCCGTGTAAAGCGGGGAACTATTTTTATTTGAATACTACCCGTATGTTTGACGACCTGGGTGTGGATTATAAAACACAAACGGTGATATACGATCTCACTCGCCGCGAAGAGCTTGATAATGAGCTTGGTGGTATGATCTATCAAATGTCGCCTAGAACATTAAAAAGGAAGAAAGAAAATGAAATAGCGTAAGTATATGCGCAAAAAAATGGAGCTCCGATTCCGGCAAGAATTTAGCGAGCTCCAAAGTAGCGCTGGACTTGGAAATATTACAGGGGGATAGTCCGTCCCTGTCATAATTATATACCCAGCATCGCAAAGGTACGAAATAAATTCGACAATTCAAATTCGCATCTTTACTGAATCTTGAGTCTTGATGGCGCACGAAAGCTCTCTATTCGCTACCTTAAATATTTGTAATAGTTACATACAAAATTTATTTTGTGATTAGTTTTTGCTAAAATGTGCGTTATTTTTCTAATTTTACTTGATTGTCTAAAAACTATTAGTATATTTGCCTTTGAAATAGTTTTGAATTATGGTCGTATATGAAACAACAGCGAAAAGCATTTCGCATAAAAGAAAAAGGAGGCATATTATGTAGTGCGTAAATGATTTACGCGCGAAATGGAGCTCCGATTCCGGCAAGAACTTAGCGAGCTCCAAAGTAGCGCTGGACTTGGAAATATTACAGGGGGATAGTCCGTCCCTGTCGTAATTGTATACCCAGTTTCACGAAACTGATAAGCCGGAATCTGGTATACATATAATCCTACTCGTTTCACTAAAAGGAGCGAGTGAGCAGCTGGCGAGCTTTAAACGCATTATTCAATTATCAAATTTAAATCATAAAATATGTTATTTATAAATAAAATATTTGCCATTATGGCAACAGCGCTGAGTTGCATCAACGTCAGCGCACAAAATACCGCCACGCAAGGTGAGTTTACTTACAAGCGAGGCGCTACCTATGTGGAGTCTACACTCCCCTCTACGCCTCAGGCATCAAGCATAGTCAAATACTCTGACGTGCCTTTTACTTATAGCATCGGAGCGGCACAAGTGAACGTTCCGATTTACACCCTACAGGGGAAAGAACTGAAAGTTCCGATTGGCCTTCAGTATACGAGCAATGGAATAAAACTCGACGAAATCGCAGGCGTGGCCGGATTGGGATGGCAGCTTTCTGCCGGCGGGTGCATCACCCGAACGGTAATGGATATGCCCGATGAGTTCACTTCATTAAATATGACGCACTCTATGCCAAGCGGAACACTGCTGGCCGATCTAATCTCGGACACGAACAACACCTCTACCTATTCCTATCTTCGCAGGATTTGTACGCATAAGGTGGATTCCAGACTGGACAGATACAACTACAGCGTATGTGGACTCAATGGTTCCTTCGTTATCGAAGACGGCGAAGTCGTACAACTCTCAGGAGATGGAGTGCTGATAGATTACACCCGTGCTGGCAGTAAGAACGACTTGACATCTGAGATACTGAGCTTTACGATCGTGGGGCCGGATGGCCACATTTACATTTTAAGTGAGCGGGAGATCGGAGAACACGACGGTACCAAACCCGCATCCAGTCCAAGTCCCGTCACAGGCGAGCAGGACAAATGGAGTGCCACTACCGGATGGTATCTTACGAGCATAAAAAGCGCCGGCGGTCTCGACGTGGTCACCTTTAACTATAAGGATGGATTGCAATGGGACAAAACCATTACAAGTAAAAGTCAGACTCTGACGACGAACTCCCTATCGGGCCAGAGCACGATTTCTTCCGATTCGAATACCATAGCGAACAAGTATTCCACTAAGCTGCTTACTTCCATTACCTTGAATGGATATAGAGTCGATTTGGATTACTATGAAAGCACAAGCCAAACCCGTCACCTGATGTCGAACGACTGGAATTACCCGGCCAGACTGTCTTCCATAGTCGTTCAAGCTCCCAGCGGAGTTAAGATAAAGCAAGTGGATGTCAGAACCAATCAGGAGCCAAATGACGGCAGAATCATTCTTTCCGGATTAGACTTCAAGGATGGTGCAGGCAAGTTGGATGACATCTGGAAATTTACCTACAACACGAGAAACCGCGAGGTGAGCCATCTCGAACAGGACTGGTTCGGCTATTATAATGGTGTGGAAAACCAATCCGGAAACGGATTGTGTCCTTTTAGTTATCACCCGACCAAGCGTGACACATATGGCGAACCTAATTCCAAGGAAGCGAGTTATATGTCCCTCTCCGAAATGGAACACGATGGAGTGAAAACGACTTTCGAATATGGCTTTTTTAAGTATGCCGGGAGTACCGAGACAGCCATCGGCAGTCCTGTCGTGAAAATAACGACCAGCAGCACCCCGATAAAGGGCGACAATTCCACCATCAAGACGATGGTCCGTTCCTTCTCTTATAGTAAGGCTCAATCGGATGGCCCCGAAGCTCCATCATTCTCTATGTACAACACGGTAAGGGCTCCATTCTCATCTTCGGACACGAACCCCGGTCAGCAAAGCGTCACCTGGTCTTCCACCCTTCACGAAACACCTGTCGGAAACGGGCTTTCAGTAAGAGACACCCGTATGTTCTATGGCAAGGTAATAGAAATCGTAAAAGGAGGTGACATCTGCCAGAAAAGCATAAAGTACTATGACACAAAAGACGTGCTTCGTAGCGAGCGTAGCGTATTTGACAGATTCCCGGAAAGCGCAGCAAAGCAGTATAAGAAGTATCCTACTCATAATCCATCGCTCGACCCATACTCCGGAATTAAAAAGTCCTATACGGAAAGTGGGCCATCGAGAAATCCGCTTCTCATAAGGGAAGAAGAGTATGCCTTCGACCAGGCTAATAACGACTACAAGATTATCAGCGCCGTAAACTACTCTTACACCGACCCGCAGGCAGAAAGGGACATCCTCGTCAGTTACGAAGCGAGTCAAGTCTGGTATCCCGCAGGTACCGGCAATTGCCCGTATGAGTACATCTATCATTATCCGGTCTACGCGAGAAGTTATTCCGGGAGATTGGTGTCAAGTCGAAGCGATGTAGAATACTTCGACGCAGACCTGAATGCGAAGGACAGCATCTGCGTCAACACGACTTATTACGAGCGAGATTCCTTGCTGCAACTGCCTGCGCGAATAAAGAGCAGGAGCGTACTGAGCGGTCTTCCCATTAACGGAAACGGAAAGACCTTGAGACAGTTCGAATACACTTATCCACAAAAGGGTTCAGCACTCTACGCACGTCATCGCATAGCGATGCCTATAAAGACCACCTATTCGATCACAACGGATTATTTGGGGCAAATTACAGGCGGCACGAAGAATGACTTTATTTTACGGAAAACTTTGAAACCGATATTTCACGGTTCCAAGATGGAGATTAAGCGCGAAGAACTCGAATACGGATACTTTTCAGTAGGCGGACATTCGATGTATTTGCCGAAAAGCCATTCGGAATACTCTGACGGTCGGATTAATTGGAAAGAGACGGTTACGGCAAGAGATAGCAAGGGAAATATCGCCGAATTCACGGAAACGGGTTGTCCGACAAAGGTAATTATCTGGAGCTATAATGGGCAGCACCCGGTAGCGGTGATAGAGAACTGCACTTGGGCAAAGGTTGAGGAAAAGTTGAAAGGCTTGCTCAGCATCGACTCCATTACCAATTCACAGGAGTTTACGCAGCGTCAGCAAGAAATCCTGAACGACACTCTTCGACGCCTTCTGCCCGAGGCGCATATCACGGTTTACACTTTTAAGCCTGGAATAGGAGTCAGCAGCATAACCGATCTGCGCGGAGTAAAGACGACGTTCGAATACGATGCAAGTGGACGGCTCGTCTCGATAAAGGATACGGATGGAAAGACTGTCGAGGAATACGAATACCATTTCCTCAACGAAACTAACAAGAATGGTTTGCGATGGATTAAGAAGAGAGTCTATCGAGACGAAGGCAGTACTACTTATTCCGAAGACGTTACGTATTGGAACTCACTTGGCCTGAAGGAACAGGAAATTGCCATAGGCGGCAGTGGCAATGGTTCGGACCTGCTGACGCTTTATGAGCCCGATGCTCTCTTAAACGATGACGCGCGCGAATGGATGGCATACTCGGCTGGAAACACCGATGGCCAATTTAGAGAGTCAGCGAAAGCAGAAGCTGCGGAAATCAATACTGACAAAGGGTACTATGCACGTCATTACGAGAATTCCAGACGTAGAAAACTCCTTTCTAAGGCGCTTCCGCTATTTGACGGCCAGCACGAAACGCAATACCAAGAATCGGCGGCGGCGAACTTCCCTTGCCTGATATGGACCGGCGGCAAAGTGAAGAATTGCGGCAACTACCCGTCTTCCGAAATCAAGAAAAGTAGCGTCATAGATGCCGACGGAAGGGTGAAACACACCTATACGGACATCTTGGGAAAGACCCTGGCCATCTCTACCGGAGAGGACGCCCCTACTTATTATATATATGACACTAAGGACAGGCTGAAAGCTGTTTGCAGCAGCGGGATAGAGCTAACGGACACCCTCAATATGTGGCGCTACGACTACGATTCATTATCACGAATCAGCGCCAAGGGAATACCGGGATGCATCAAAGAGTCCTTCACCTATGACGAAGGCGACAGAATAGCAAGCCAAAGGCAGGACAACACCTTGATAGAGAAAGAGTATGACTCATTCGGAAGACTCGTAAAAGTCTTTATGAGCGACCCGGGGAACAGAACATCTCACACCCTCGTCGAGGAGCATCATTATGACAATTATCCGAGCCAATTGGCACTTGACGGAGGAACTGCCATACTGGGCAGAATCGCTTCGTGGAACGATGCCTTCATTAGAGGGAATGAATCGCTTACGGTTCTGGCCGAGTTCGACGGAGGCGATGGTGCAATCGGAGGATATGCCTTCATAGCACATCGTTATGATAGAAAAGGCCAATTAGTAGAGCAGGTCACCCTTTACCCTGATGGCGGGATGCTATCGGAGCAGTTCGAATATGACTTCTCCGGAAATCAAGTAAGAAGGACTGCCGACTTCGAGCAGGACGACGTGCGACTTTGTAGGTTCACTCATGAAGAATCCTTCGATAGACGAAACCGCCTCGTAAGAAGCATCTCAGACCTTGAAGTGGTGTATTCCGAAAACGGAAGCCTGCTTTCGTGTACCTATGAGTACGATTCGATGGGCCGTCTATATAAAGTAAGCACTGGCGCAGGGATCTCACATTCGAAGGTGGTTCAGGAAATGAGTTACACGCCGCAGGGCTGGTTGTCTTGTAATGATTACACACGAGGGACAAGCGCCATTTATGGAGAGCGCCTGACTTATGCCAATTCCTATGCCGGATTCGTGACGCAGCGAGAAGATGCACCGGGAGAAACGACCCATTACACTTACGATTATGCCGGAAGGCTAATAAGGGAAAAGGTGGGCAATGCTGCCTACACCGATTACCTTTACGACTCCCGTAGCAACCTTCTGTCGATAAGTCAGGGTGGCACTGTCACAGAGGAGTATGCCTATTCCGGGGACAGGCTGTCGTCGCTCGACCTCGGGGCTGGTGCACATAGCTTCGAATACGACTCACGTGGACGAATCATTAACGACTATACGCCGAATGGTGCGCATGGAATCAAGTATAATAACTATTTAAACAAGGTATCCGGTACAGAATTCATTAATTATTCGTATCTTGCGAATGGATTCAAGACCAGTTCTTTGATACACGGAATCGAGGATACCAGGGGTTTGATATATCGCGGACCTTTTATCTTCAGGCAGAAACCCGACAGGACGTGGGGTATGGAGAGCGTGGAAGTAGCGGAAGGAAAGCTCACGGACGGTGTTGCCCTCATTTACTTGAAGGATCATCTGGGTAGCGTAACTATGGTAGTGAACGCGAATACCGGAGAGGTAGTGGAATCATCCGACTACACGTCATACGGAAAGCGAGCTTCATCGACAAACACTGAATACGGCGACAAGTTCACGGGCGTAACGCTCCGTGCGCATTTCACCGGGAAGGAAGACCAAAAGGCGGACTTTAATGTCGACTACACCGACTTCGGTGCTAGACATTATTCTCCTGTGTTGCGACGATGGCTCACCCCCGACCCTCTAAGCGAAAAGTACTACGGGATAAGCCCATACGCCTACTGCGCCGGTAATCCCGTTAACTATATCGACCCAGACGGGAGACACATCGTTGTTAAAGATTTAGGTAATAACACATACGAAATAATAGGAGGAGAGTTAAATGACGATAATAATATTTATGTAAATTACGGAACGCCCGATCAACAGATTATCGGAACCAGTCTAACACCATACTCTTTTTTTGGAGACGATAATTCTGTTATAACTGGCGCCGTTATTAATTTAAATGATAATTCTGGTCAAATGTTTTTAAACAGATTTATGAAACATACTCCATGCTTACCCTTTTATATTTTGACTGCAAGACACTGGAAGAAATACGATTTTAAAGTAAAAGGAATAAAGAAAGGGCAATTGAGCGATGATGAACTTACCAAATACATATATCGCGGGATGCCCATTAAACTCGATAATACCACATCGATCTTTTCAGGTCGTGATGTTGGCAATTTTGCCGCTGGTTATATTTCAGGGAAAAAAGGACTATCTTGGCAAGAGACTCGTTGTGGATTCGATCTATACCAAAAAATCAAGAACCCCGCTAATCCTATTGAAGGGATGACATCTCAATTAGCGCAAATCCAAGGATATAAATATATAGAGAATACATCCCATGCGCGCATAATGAGATATTGGATAGAAATGATGAGCGTTATTAATAGTTCTCAATAAATAAGCAGTATGATAAACTCACGAAAATTATTTATTTCGAAAATAAAGTGGATAAGTCTAGTTTTATTTTGCATAGCACTATTTTTGCCATTGTGCTACAAAATACCCATCTTATCCCCACACGATTTTCCGACTCAGATTTCGTTAGTGAAAACCTTATTGCGCTCTATTCTTTTATTCCTCCACGGAATAATGATTACACTTATTGGGTACTACGATATTGAACATTTGATATTGGTTTTTGTCGTTCAATTGTATTACTTTTTCAAATGGGGGAAAAAGAAAATCGAAATATCAGATTTAGTAGTACTTGGAATTGCCTTTTTGCTATTATTGTTATTTAATTCTTACGATGCAGAAAGAGGAGCAATACTTTATTCATTAAGTCCGGATTACGATTGTGAGCCAGACTTTACAATATCTCCAACGAAGGGATTAGGATATTATTGTTGGATACTAAGCTATGCGACACTAATGATTGGTATAATTTCGGACACGCTCTTTCCTTCACCAAGAGTAATCGATTTGTTCGAAAGAGAACATATTGTGTAATAAATTCACGAAGGCCGGCTGAACAGTCGGCCTTCGTTTTTCATTAATTATTCGTATCTTGCAAATGGATTCAGGACCAGCTCTTTGATACACGGACTCGAGGATACCAGGGGACTGATAAAACCCGACAAGGCGTGGGAGTATAGAGAGCATTCATATAATGCCATGATAACGAAAGAAAAGAAGATTCGATACATTTCACTAGATCACGATAGAAAAGAAATGGTTATTAATACATATAATTTTGGTTTTAACGCAAGATTTATATGTAACTATCTGTCCAAGGCGGTCAGACCCCTTAAATTGATCGGAGACGGGAATTACACTATGATAACTGTTGATATAACTCCTAATGAGACCAAGGCTTCCTATAGCCTCGTCAGTGACGATGTTATCGATATTAAATTAAACCTTTCCGCAGATGAACAACTCGCATACAATGCGATGTCCAAGCTGGAGGACAGATATGAGTTTTATCTATCTTGTCTTGAGAGAGGGTATATATTCGCCGAAGACGAATTTAATGTCCCCGTAAAGGAGTTACTTCAACTTCACCAGCAGTTCCGCGATGGCGGTTATAAAAACGAGTGGATTTGGATAAAAAAGCCTCTAAGAGATTATGGCATTTATGTCATCTTCAGGTGCAAGTTCACCACATTCGACTTTACGTTGAATGTGGAAGTCTATGACCTTAAGAAAACTCGACTCATTACGGAAGGTTTAGTTTTCAGAACGGGTCCTGGCGAGTTTTTTTTCGATAAGGCCTTTAAGAAAATTGAAATAAAAAACAATGCATTATATGTATTAGATTTCCTATCCCGTCCCGTTTTTTCCTTTGACTTGAATAAACTACGAGATGGTATATATAATGTCAACTATCTCGGTAACGTAGCGAAGGAGAATTTGAACGACCTTATTAAAAGAATAACGTGGTAATCAAGAGCCGGGCAGAATTAGAATCTGTCCGGCTCTTTTAATTCGACTTAATGACACTCCGGAAAACCAGCTAAAAAGATTAATGCAATTGTAGTCCGCCGTACTTTGAAGGAGTGTTGAATTGCTTGACGCTACTACTAAGTTTGGTACCATCAACACCATATTCGATATATTTACACTTGTATTCGTACTCTTCGGAAAGATCGTTTGGAGCGATGTCATAGGCTATGCCCTTAAGGCGGTTCTTACCATCAAACATAAATTGAGCACATAATGTTCCCGATTTATAATAATTAATCCTATACAGGAGAAGCAAAGAACTGTTCATTATTACTTGCGTTCCATTCAGTTTTCCGTCAAGTAGCGTTTCATAAATACTAACGCCCGCTATATGATGAGACTGCTGGACCGTCACTCCGTGATCCTCATATTTCTTCCATTCACCATAATCAAAACTTGTGTAGTCTATGAAGTTTTTATCGTGTAGCAATATCCCGGAACTTCTTAAATTTCCACTTGGGTAAAAATCTATATTTTTGCATTTCCACTTATACTTATGTCCCGGGTTCTCCGTCTCACTATCCGATGTAATGGACAAATCGTTCGGCTCACTATTATAAGTGATAGCAGCGGATTAAATGTACCACCCGTATCACTTTCAAATGTACCGGGCAGAGCGGGAACAAATGTACCGCTCACAGCACTTTCAAATGTACCATCTGCCGTAGAAGAACAAAAGCCAGTTGTAGCCGGCATCCAGAAGGGTTGCTTTGAGTCTGACGAGATTACCTTTGTGGTAAGAGAACAAATACCACAAAGATATGGCAAACAGAAAAGCAACGATGACAGACCTAAGAATGATTATCAGGGAGTTCGCTAAAGGGACTCCATTACGGGAAATCGAGCGCAAGCTCGGTATCAGCCGTACGGCCCTTCGGACGTACAGGGAACGTGCGGAGCAGTCCGGAAGGACCATGCAGGAGCTGCTTGGAGCCGAAGATACGGAATTGCATGCAATCTTGACGAAAGGCGATGGACATAGGAGCCGTGATGCAGACAGGTATGCCTTCATGCAGGATAACGTGGAAGACTATGCCCGCAGCATGCGGCGCAAGTATATGACCTATGATGTCCTGTACGAAGAGTATTGCCGCGCCACGGACAATCCCTACGGCTATACCCAGTTCAAGTCAATCATCCAAGAATATGAAAAAGCCCATGACTACAAGTATCATAACAAGTATGAGCCGGCGAGAGAGATGCAGTTCGACTTTGCCGGAGATCCGCTGTGGATACTTGCGGACAAGACTACTGGCGAATGCGTAAAAGCCGTCGTTCTCGTGGTCCTGCTGCCGTTCTCAGGGTTGAGCTTCGCCACCGCCATGCTGTCGGCCAGGATGGAGTTCTTCTTCGCGGCCCTGTCGAAGGCTCTGACTTACTTCGGAGGCGTTCCGGAAATCTCGAAGACGGACAACATGACACAATGGGTCAAGAAGTATGACAGATATGAGCCGGCGCTCAACGAGGCCGCTCAGCAATGGTGCCTGCACTACGGCACAGAACTGGTCTCCTGCCGAAGCCGCAAGCCGCGAGACAAAGGTCCGGCGGAGGGTCTGGTGAACCAGGTGTACAAATACCACTACAGCCGTGTCTATCATGAGACATGGACATCTCTGGAGGCCTTGAACACCCGTCTGATGGAGTTGAACGACCAGTACAACTGCGAGATCATGAAGGGCCGCACATACTGTCGTCGGGAGAAGTTCGAAACGGAAGAAAAGCCATATCTTCTCCCTCTCCCGGTCGAGCCATATCGCTTCAAGTATGAGAAGCAGATAGCGATCAACGGAACGTACCACTTCCAGGTGGACAAGAACCACTTCTACAGTGTTCCATACCAATACGTCGGCAAGAAGGCAAAGGTCGTCTACGACGCGGAAACGGTCGAGGTCTGGGTGGATCTGAAGCGTGTTGCAACACATCGGAGGATGTACAGCGAAGGTTACTCGACAATCCCGGAGCACATGCCGGAAAAGCACCGGGCCTATGCGGAATCGAAAGAATATAATGCGGCCTACTTCATCAAGAAGGCTGCCCAGGTGGGTCCGGAAACAAAACAGGTGGTCGAAAACATACTGGCATCAGCGCTCTTCGTCCAGCAGGCCTACAGATCCTGCCAAGGCCTGCTGCGACTCGTAAACAAATACGGGAATGGAAGGCTTGAGGCTGCCTGCAAGCGGATAGAGCCAAAGACCGCCGCCACCTACAGGAGAGTCAAGGCAATCCTGGAGAACAACCTTGACCGGAGCCGGACATCATCATGGCTGGCAGATACCGCATATATCCCCGCCAACGAGAATGTACGTGGCGCGGAGGCATATAAATAAATGACAACTGGCGCAATCCAATATAGATCAATGAACACACAAGAAACAATCCTCCAGCTGGAGGGACTCAAACTGAAGGGCATGGCGGAATGCTATAAGGCCCTGCAATCAATGCCAGTGAATGAATGGCCCACCCTGGACCAGTTCATCGCAAGGCTGGCAGAATCGGAAGAGCAATACCGGAATCGGCGCAAGACTGAAATGTACCTGAAGACCAGCAAGCTCAGGTACAATGCCGTATTTGAAGACGTCATCTGTTCGGAAGAACGGAACCTGTCAAAGGAAGCACTGCTGAAGATCATGGACTGCAGCTTCATCGACCGTGCCGAAAACATCCTCATAGACGGCAAAACCGGCTGCGGCAAATCCTATCTGGCTTGTGCAATCGGCCGTCAGGCCTGCTATATGGGCCATAGGGTTGAATACTTCTCCATGAACAAGTTCATCGAGCGCATCGCGCTCGCTAAACTTGATGGGAGCATGTTGAAGGTGGTAAACCACATCGAACGCAATGACCTCGTCATCTTCGATGACTTCGGCTTGCAGCCGCTCGACAACAACTCGCGGCTTGCCCTGCTGCAGATACTAGAAGACTGCTACCAGCGGAAATCCGTAATCGTCACCTCTCAGCTGCCGGTCGCCAAATGGTATGACTATATCAACGAGCCGACCATCGCTGACGCCATCATGGACAGGCTCCTGGCTAACGCCAGTCGCTTTGAACTAAAAGGTGACTCAATGAGACGCAGAAAACAAAAATAAGTATAACTTTGCAGAACCTTAAAGCAACCACTTCTGAGGTGGTACAAATGATAGTGCTACAGATGGTACATTACAAACCGCTGCAAGAGGTACATTCAATCCGCTATTGACATT
>Ga0129311_1001955_pt1 | contig 13427 bp, 10 predicted proteins | sample Go1ome_FD_94435 | JGI IMG/M metagenome (GOLD analysis project Ga0129311, IMG submission 94435) | Western lowland gorrila individual fecal microbial communities from Wisconsin, USA - Go1022B metagenome | ecosystem: Host-associated > Mammals > Digestive system > Large intestine > Fecal | place... | reverse complement strand
GTCCTTGATCTGCTGGTCGAGCGGATGCTCGCTTCTGCAGACAATAATATCAGGCTGGATTCCCATGCCCTGCAGCTCCTTGACACTTGCCTGTGTCGGCTTTGTTTTCATTTCCTGGGAAGCAGAGAGCCATGGGATCAGTGTGACATGGATCAAAATGGCATTTTCGTGTCCGACCTCATGCTGGAACTGACGGATGGATTCTAAGAATGGCTGGCTTTCGATATCGCCGACCGTACCACCGACCTCGATAATGGCGATCCGTGTTTCCTCATCGGTGAAGTTGCGGTAAAAACGGCTCTTGATCTCGTTGGTGATATGTGGAATGACCTGTACGGTACCGCCGCCGTAATCGCCGCGGCGTTCCTTCTGCAAAACGCTCCAGTAAACCTTACCGGTCGTGACATTGGAGTTTTTGTCCAGACTTTCATCGATAAAACGCTCATAGTGTCCAAGGTCAAGGTCTGTTTCCACACCGTCGTCCGTTACAAAAACCTCACCATGCTGGATCGGATTCATTGTGCCCGGATCGATATTGATATAAGGATCAAATTTCTGCATCGTTACCTTGTAGCCGCGTGCTTTCAAAAGACGGCCGAGGGATGCAGCGGTAATGCCTTTTCCGAGACCGGAAACAACACCGCCTGTTACAAATACGTATTTTACTGCCATTTCTTTTTCCTCCTGTAATAAATAAAAAAGAGCGAAACTGCCCCCAAAGGGAGCACCTTCGCTCAAAATGTTACAATATCTACTCTTGATGGTGCCATGTTTCCTGCACACATCTCATCATAGCATATATTTACCGATGATACAACTTCTGTGATTCATAATTTGGTTCGCAGGTTACATTAATGCCGAGTTTTCTGAGAACATTCATATCTACCTGTGAAAGGATCACGCTGGAATGGAACTCTGTACCGGCGAGATTCTGCAGCTGGTCGATCGCTTCCTTTGCTGTTTCATCCGTTGCTGCGCAGATGGAAAGGGCGATCAGCACTTCGTCTGTATGGAGGCGTGGGTTTTTACTGTGCAGATGTCCTGTTTTCAGATTCTGGATCGGCTCGATGATCGTAGGAGAAATCAGCTGCACATCGTCTGCAATACCGGCAAGTGATTTTAATGCGTTTAACAGCATGGCACTTGTGGCACCTAAAAGCTCACTTGTCTTTCCTGTAATGATGCGGCCGTCTGCAAGCTGGACCGCTGCTGCAGGATCGCCCGTTGTTTCTGCTTTGATCCTGGCTGCGCTGACAACCGGTCTGTCTTCTATGGAAGTACCCGCCTGCTTCATCAGAAGCTCCAGCTTCAGCTTCTGCTCGTTATCTGCCGTTCCCTGACGGATCTGGCAGAGCGTATTGTAGTATCTGCGGATGATCTCCTGCTTGGAGGCTTCCTTTGTCACCTCATCATCGATGATGCCATAGCCAGCCATATTGACGCCCATATCTGTCGGGGATTTATACGGACAGCTTCCCATGATCTTTTCAAACATGGCTTCCAAAACCGGGAAAATCTCAACGTCACGGTTGTAGTTGATCGTTGTCTCGCCATATGCTTCCAGATGGAACGGATCGATCATATTGACATCGTTCAGATCTGCGGTGGCTGCTTCATAGGCGAGATTGACAGGGTGCTTTAATGGCAGATTCCAGACTGGGAATGTCTCATATTTGGCATAGCCTGCCTTGATGCCTCTCTTATATTCGTGATACAGCTGGGAAAGACAGGTCGCCATTTTTCCGCTGCCCGGCCCCGGTGCTGTGATAACAACAAGAGAGCGGCTTGTTTCAATATATTCATTTTTTCCGTAGCCTTCATCACTTACGATATAAGGAATATCGGACGGATATCCGGCGATCGGATAATGCCTGAACACTTTTAAACCGAGCGATTCAAGCTTTTTCTGATAGGCGGCTGCACTGGGCTGACCGCTAAAACGAGTCAGGCAGACACTGCCAACATAAAGACCGTATCCGCGGAATGCGTCGATCAGTCGTAATACGTCCAGATCATAGGTGATACCAAGGTCGCCTCTGACCTTATTTTTTTCAATATCCTCTGCATTGATGACAATGACGATCTCGGCCTGATCCTTGAGCTGTACGAGCATGTTGATCTTGCTGTCCGGCTTGAAGCCCGGCAGAACCCGGGAGGCATGATAATCGTCAAAAAGCTTGCCGCCGAATTCGAGGTAAAGCTTACCGCCGAACGCGGCAATACGTTCCTTGATCTTTTCGGACTGCAGACGAAGATACTTTTCATTATCAAATCCGATTTTTGCCATAAAAACCTGTTTCCCTTCTTATTTGAAATATACCGTTTCTATATACATACGTTGTGCGTTTTATAACACGAACAATACTTTTCTATGATACAAAAAAAGCTTTTCAAAATCAATATGAAAATCAGGTAAAAAATGGAGGATTTTATAAATCTTTCATAACTGGTCACAAGTATTTCACAGAAAGCGTATTGATTTTGGCATTTTTAATCTATATAATGATAGAAGGCTTTTAATAAGCCGGACGAGGAGAACATTATGGATAATCAGAATTACCAGGGACCGCAGAACAATGGTGGGAATGGAAATAATAACGGAAACGGTGGAAATGATCAGAAAGGACCACAGAAAAGACAGAGCTTTATGCTTCTTCTGGTGGCAGCACTGATCACACTGCTTTCCATGAGCTTTTTGATGAATTCTGTATCAAACAGCTCCAGCAAGGAAATCACATATGATGAATTTCTGCAGATGGTAGAGGATGGCAAGGTAGACAGTGTCCTCATCAAGAGTGATAAGCTTGAGATCACGCCAAAGCAGGACAAGGCACAGGAAAAGACGGAAAGCAGCAGAAATCCGTTTGCACTTTACGGTGGATATGACAGTCAGCCGGAAGTCAAGTATTATACAGGTCTTGTCAATGATGATTCGCTGCCTGCATTTTTAAATGAATACAGTGTCACCTACAGTAAGGAGATCCCGGACAATTCAAGCTGGATCTTATCGATCCTGCTGACCTATGTCCTGCCGATCGTGATCCTTTGGGTACTGCTCAGCTTCCTGTTCCGCAAGATGTCGGGCGGCGGAATGATGGGCGGTGTCGGCAAATCAAATGCAAAGGTATACGTCCAGAAAGAAACGGGCGTTACATTTAAAGATGTCGCCGGTGAAGATGAAGCCAAGGAATCCCTGCAGGAGGTGGTAGACTTTCTGCACAACCCGGGCAAATATACAAAGATCGGTGCAAAGCTCCCGAAGGGCGCGCTTCTGGTAGGCCCTCCCGGAACCGGTAAAACACTGCTGGCTAAGGCAGTTGCGGGAGAAGCACATGTACCGTTCTTCTCACTGGCAGGCTCCGATTTTATCGAGCTGTATGTCGGTGTCGGTGCTTCCCGTGTCAGAGACTTATTTAAGGAAGCAACAAAGAATGCGCCATGCATTATTTTTATCGATGAAATAGATGCGATCGGCCGGAGCCGTGACAGCAAGTACGGCGGCGGTAATGAAGAGCGTGAGCAGACATTGAACCAGCTGCTTTCCGAAATGGACGGTTTCGACAGCTCCAAGGGTATTCTGATCCTGGGTGCTACAAACAGACCGGAAATTCTGGATAAGGCATTACTCAGACCGGGACGTTTTGACAGACGTATCATTGTAGATAAGCCGGATCTGAAAGGCCGTGTCGATATTTTAAAGGTACATTCCAAGGATGTCAGCATGGATGAATCCGTGGATCTGCAGGAGATCGCGCTCGCAACGTCAGGAGCAGTCGGTTCCGATCTGGCAAATATGATCAACGAAGCAGCCATCAATGCAGTTAAAAACGGCCGTAAGGCTGTCTGCCAGAAGGATCTGTTTGACGCAGTCGAGGTTGTACTGGTCGGAAAAGAAAAGAAAGACCGCATCATGAGCAAGGAAGAAAGACGGATCGTATCTTACCACGAAGTAGGACATGCGCTGATCGCAGCCCTGCAGAAAAACGCAGAGCCGGTACAGAAGATCACGATCGTTCCGCGTACCATGGGTGCGCTTGGCTATGTGATGCAGGTTCCGGAAGAAGAAAAATATCTGAATTCCAAAGCAGAGCTGCATGATATGATCGTTGGGCTTCTTGGCGGACGTGCGGCAGAAGAAATCGTATTCGACACCGTTACAACAGGTGCTTCCAATGATATTGAGCGGGCAACCAACATTGCAAGAGCCATGGTAACCCAGTATGGTATGAGCAAGCGTTTCGGTCTGATGGGACTGGCAACGACAGAAAGCCAGTATCTGGATCAAACAACAGCTATGAACTGTTCCGATGTGACGGCTGCGGCTGTGGATGAAGAAGTGATGAAGATCCTGAAAAACTGCTACAAGGAAGCCAAAAAGATGCTGACGGAAAACAGAGCAGTTATGGATAAGATCGCTGCACATCTGATCGAGCAGGAGACGATCACCGGTAAGGAATTTATGAAGATCTACCGGAAGGAAAAGGGACTTCCTGAACCGGAAGAGAAGAAAGATAAAAAAGACGATACGGAAAAAACAGGATTTGCCGCAAAGCTGGAGGCAGAAGCTGAAGCCGAAAAGAAAACAGTTGAAAAGCATGTCACAGTGATAAAAGCACCGGATACAGACCCTGCATCTGAGGCGGAAAATGATACAGAGCCTGCCCCTGAGGCAGAGAAGGCTGCACCTGAAGCCGGAGACGCAGTGAAAGAGCCGGAACAGAAACAGGAGCGGACAGAAGATACAAATTCCGAATCATAAAAATAGGGACGAAGAGAGAAATCCGCTTTGCGGATTCCTCTCTTGTTTTATAATGTCATGCATCATGCATCGAAGATGCATGATGCAGATCCGGCTCATCACCGCAGGTGATTAAAATATTGGATAGGACAGAAAACGGAGAAAGGAGACAGATCATGTTTTGTATCGAGGAGGAACTGAAAAAACTTCCCCATTCGCCCGGCGTTTATATCATGCATGATAAGGCAGACACCATTATATATGTAGGAAAAGCGATCGATCTGAACAGACGTGTGCACTCTTATTTTCGGACGAGTACGAAAAAAACGGCAAAGATCCGGAAAATGGTCAGTCTCATCGACCATTTTGAATATATCCTGACCGATTCGGAGCTGGAGGCTCTGGTACTGGAAAATAACCTGATCAAGGAACACCGTCCCAAATACAATACGATGCTGAAGGATGACAAGACGTATCCTTATATTAAGGTAACGCTTGGAGAGGAATATCCGAGGGTTCTTTTTTCACGTCTGATGAAGAAGGACAAGTCCAGATATTTCGGGCCTTTCACAAGTGCGTCCAGCGTCAAGGACACGATCGAACTGATCTGTAAGCTGTACAAGATCCGTACCTGTAACCGCCAGATCCGACAGCCGGAAGAAATTACCGGACAGAATGAGACAAATTCAAATATAGAAAAAAAAGCCGTGCAGGACAGGGCGTGCTTGAATTATCACATGAAACAGTGTGATGCGCCGTGTATGGGCTGCATCAGCAAAGAAGAATATGCGCAGAATGTGAAAAAAGCAGTGGATTTCCTGAACGGAGATTACCATGGTGTTTTGAAGGAATTGGAGCAGAAGATGGAAGAAGCCTCCGGGCAGATGGAGTTTGAGGAGGCGATCCGTTACCGGGATCTGCGGAACAGTGTGCTTGCTGTGGCGCAGAAGCAGAAGATCACGGACAGCAACGGAGAAGACAAAGATGTGATCGCCCTGGCAAAGGACGAGAAGGATGCGGTTGTACAGGTGTTCTTTGTCAGAGACGGCCGCCTGATCGGGCGCGAGCATTATTACATGATGCATGTGGCAGAGCAGACAGAGGAAGAGATCACGGGCAGCTTTGTAAAACAGTTTTATGCAGGAACACCGTATCTGCCGAAAACGATCATGCTGCAGTGCGAAATACCTGATATGCCGCTTCTTGAGGAATGGTTGAGCGGACGGAAAGGCTCTAAGGTACGTTTTGTGGTACCGAAGATCGGAACAAAGGAGAAGCTGGTCGAGCTTGCGGCAAGAAATGCTGCACTTGTCCTTTCGCAGGACAAAGAGAGGATCCGCCGTGAGGAAGAACGGACGACGGGCGCAGTTGCGGAGATCGCGAAGCTGATCGGCCTTACGCAGGTCAACCGGATCGAGGCGTTCGATATTTCCAATATCAGCGGCTTTGAATCGGTCGGATCCATGATCGTGTTTGAGGGCGGAAAGCCGAGAAGAAGCGATTATCGTAAATTTAAGATCAAAACAGTGGAAGGCCCGAACGATTATGCCAGCATGCATGAGGTGCTGACCAGGCGTTTCACGCACGGACTTACCGAAAAAGCGGAAAATAAGGAAAAAGAAAAGGATGATGTTTACGGCAGTTTTACCAAGTTCCCGGATCTGCTTCTGATGGACGGCGGACGTGGTCAGGTCAATATCGCAAAGGAAGTGCTTGAGGAGCTGCATCTGTCCATTCCGGTCTGTGGTATGGTAAAGGACGATCATCACCGGACAAGAGGTCTGTATTATGAAGGCGTGGAACAGCCGATCGATCCGCATTCCGAGGGCTTTAAGCTGATCACAAGAGTGCAGGATGAAGCGCACCGGTTTGCGATCGAGTATCACAGATCATTGCGCCGCAAGACAAATGTCCAATCCGTTCTGGATGAGATCAAGGGTGTCGGTCCTGCCCGCAGAAAAGCACTCATGCGTCATTTTGACTCTCTTTCCGAGATCAAAAACGCTTCCGTGGAGCAGCTTTTGGAGATCCCGGAGATCAACGAATCCTGCGCGCAGGAGATTTATGGATTTTTTCATAAGGAAAACGGATAAAAAGTTGTAGACCTATTTTATTTATGTTACACTAGTAAAGATGTAGCGTTATATTGGGAAACGCGATATTTGTACGGAAAAGTGCATAAATATAATAGTGAGATAAGGAGCGGGGTTATGGCAAGTGTAAGTTTAAGCAGAATTATTGAAAAATTTAAGCTGGAGAATCTGACACCTGAGATCGAAACAAAGGGGATCAAGATTACTCAGCCGGATATCAACAGACCGGCGCTGCAGCTTGCAGGTTATTTTGAGCATTACGAGGCAACACGTCTGCAGATCATCGGATTTGTGGAATATACCTATATGAAAAGTCTGACGGAAGAGCGGAAGGAAGAGATTTTTGAAAAACTGTTATCCAATCCGATCCCGGTTATCGTGTTCTGCAGAGAACTGCAGCCGGATCCGTTGTTTCTGAAAAAAGCGGTTGAACACAAGATCCCGCTGTTAATGACAAAGAAAGCAACCTCTGCTTTTACGGCAGAAGTGATCCGCTGGCTGAATGTAAAGCTGGCACCGTGTATTTCCGTACACGGCGTACTGGTGGATGTATACGGTGAAGGCGTTCTCATCACAGGTGAGAGCGGAATCGGTAAATCAGAGGCGGCACTGGAGCTGATCAAGCGTGGACATCGTCTTGTTACGGATGACGTGGTAGAGCTCCGCAAGGTAAGTGATGATACACTGATCGGATCCGCTCCGGATATTACAAAGCATTTCATCGAGCTGCGCGGTATCGGTATTATCGATGTCAAGACACTGTTCGGTGTTTCCAGCGTAAAGGATACGGGAAATATCGATCTGGTCATCCGTCTGGAAGACTGGAGCAAGGATAAAGAATATGACCGTCTTGGTCTGGAAGAGGAATATGTGGATTATCTCGGCAATAAGATCGCAAGCCATACCATTCCGATCCGTCCGGGACGTAATCTGGCACTGATCTGCGAGTCTGCAGCAGTCAACCACAGACAGAAAAAGATGGGCTATAATGCAGCACAGGAGCTTTATAAGCGTGTACAGGAATCGCTTTCAAAACGCCGTGATGAAGATGAAGAATAGGAAAGTGTAAAAATAAAAGGAGTATACAGAAGAATGAAAAAATATTGTTTTGGAGTAGATGTCGGTGGTACAACGATCAAAATGGGATTCTTTGATACAGAGGGCAATGTCCTTGATAAATGGGAGATTCCGACACGTACGGAAAACGGCGGGGAAAATGTTCTGCCGGATATCGCAAAGGCAGTTAAAGATAAGCTGGCTGAGAAACAGATCGATAAAGAAGAAGTTTCGGGAATCGGTGTTGGTGTACCGGGCCCGGTAGACAGCAAGGGTGTCGTATATAAATGTGTCAACCTCGGCTGGGGTATTTTCAATGTAAATGAAAAACTGGAAGATCTGACAGGCATTGCCGTAAAAGCCGGAAATGATGCCAATGTAGCAGCACTCGGAGAAATGTGGAAGGGTGGCGGACAGGGCTTTCATACACTGGTTGTTGTCACACTCGGTACCGGCGTTGGCGGTGGTATCATCTTAGATGGCCAGATGCTGACAGGTGCAAAAGGTGCAGGCGGTGAGATCGGTCATATCCATATGAATGACGCGGAGCCGGATGAATGTGGCTGTGGCAATCATGGCTGCTTAGAGCAGTACGCATCCGCAACAGGCGTGGTACGTCTGGCAAAGCGTGCGCTTGCAAAAGCAACGGAAAAGACTGTTTTAAACGCAGATACCGTAACAGCAAAGGATGTCTGGGACGCAGTAAAAGAGGGCGATCCTGTTGCACTGCAGGTAGCAGAGCAGTTTGGTAAATATCTTGGTGAAGGACTTGCGATCGTAGCAGATGTTATCAATCCGGAAGCATTCGTTATCGGTGGCGGCGTATCCAAAGCAGGAGAGGTACTCCTTTCCTATATCGAGAAAAACTATACAAAGACCGTATTCCATGCAAGCAGAGACGTGAAGTTCACACTTGCAACACTCGGCAATGATGCAGGTATCTACGGCGCAGCGAAGTTAGTATTATAAATATAATGATGTCAGGGTCAAAAGGTCTAACCCCCATGTGGGAGTGCAAAGCACGGAACAATCCGTATGACATCTTTCGACAATCATATAAATAATTTAGTAGGTGAATAATTTGAATCAGGCTTTACTGGAGTTTATCAGGGAAACGGTAACCCCGGAAAATATGAAGCTGCAGGAGCCCATGGCAGCCCATACAACATTTCGTACGGGCGGTGAGGCAGCAGTGTTTGTGGAAGTGCCCGGAAAGCAGCAGCTTACGCAGCTTGTACAGTATATGGCAAAAATCTCACAGGAGTTTTTTGTACTTGGAAAAGGTAGCAATCTGCTTGTAGGAGATAAAGGGTATCCGGGGATTGTGCTGAACCTTGGAAAACGATTTGCCCGGATCGAGGTAGAGGGCGATATCATCCGTGCGGAGGCGGGGGCTTCGCTGCCACAGGTAGCAGTTACGGCCATGCAGCACGGACTCAGCGGTCTGGAATTTGCAGCAGGCATTCCGGGCAGTATCGGCGGTGCGATCGTTATGAATGCGGGCGCATATGACGGAGAAATGAAGCAGGTAACGAAATGTGTTACCGTTTTGAATCAGATGGGAGAAGAAATGGTTCTGGACTGCGATACGATGGAATTCGGATACCGCACCAGTATCATCAAAAACCGCCCGTTTGTTGTAGAAGAAGTGGAATTGCAGCTTACAAAAGGTGATCCTGCCGAGATCAAGGCAAAAATGGATGACTTTAACGGCCGCAGAAAAGAAAAACAGCCGCTGGAATATCCGAGCGCAGGAAGCACCTTTAAAAGACCGGAAGGCTATTTTGCCGGAAAACTGATCATGGATGCGGGCCTGAGAGGATTCCGGATCGGTGGTGCGCAGGTATCGGAAAAACATTGCGGCTTCGTGATCAATGTCGGAAATGCATCTTCCGCAGATGTCAGGGAAGTAATTGATGAAGTGAGAGAACGTGTGAAACAGCAGTTTGGCGTTACATTAGAGCCTGAAGTTGTATTTTTAGGAGATTTTTAATTGCTGTGAGGAGGTAATATGCGGCTTGTGATCGTAACAGGTATGAGTGGAAGCGGAAAGCAGACAGCGATGAAGCTTTTGGAAGACGCCGGATACTACTGCGTGGATAATCTGCCGGTACCGCTTGTGCCAACGTTTGCAGAGCTGATCGTACAGCCGGGCAGCGAGATTGAAAAGGCTGCGGTCGGACTTGATATCCGATCCGATCAGGCATTCGGGGATATCATGAAGGCATTGTCCCAGCTGACAGAGCGAGGTATCGCATATGAAGTTCTGTTCATGGATGCAGATGATTCCACCCTTTTAAAACGCTATAAAGAGAGCCGCCGGATGCATCCGATCGATGGAAACGGTGCGATCGAAGAAAGCATTTTAAAGGAACGCAGTATATTAAAAGAAATACGGGATAAGGCAGATTATGTGATCGACACCTCTTCCCTTCTGACAAGAGAGCTGAAGGAAGAGCTGGATCGTATATTTGTGCGGAATGAGGCATATAATAGCCTCATGATCACGATCATGTCCTTCGGTTTTAAGAATGGGATCCCGCTGGATGCAGATCTGGTGTTTGATGTCCGTTTTTTACCGAATCCGTTCTATATTGATGAACTAAAGAAGAAAACAGGAAACGATAAAGAAGTATACGACTATGTCATGTCTTTTGCGGAGGCAGGTCTTTTTTTGGATAAGCTCACGGATATGCTTGCATTCCTGATCCCGAACTATGTAAAAGAAGGAAAATACCGTCTGGTGATCGGGATTGGCTGTACAGGCGGAAAGCATCGGAGCGTGACCCTTGCAAATGCGTTGTATAAACGCATGAAGGATCATGGAAATTACGGGCTTACACTTGTGCATAAGGACGTTGACAGATTGAAATGATAAAGAGGTGCGGTATGTCATTTTCCGGACAGATCAAGGAAGAACTGGCACAGGTTATCAGTTCTCCAAGACATTGTCAGCTGGCGGAGCTGGCAGCACTGGTACAGTTTTGCGGGCATATAGAAGAGGATGGGGCACTGCTCGTGCAGTCGGAAAATCCGCTTGTGATCAGAAAATGCTTTACATTATTGAAAAAAACATTTAAGATAGAAGCTGTTGCGAAAAATCAGATGCAGACACAAAATTACAGGCTTTTCGTGACAGGAGAGGATGCGTTCAGGGTATTGGAGGCATTGAAGATCTGCGATACGGCAGGGCATCCGGTCCAGGTGCCTGTGTCATGCAAAAATGTCCCGGGTGATGGCGGGCGCATTGCAGGGAATTTGATGATGAGACATTTGACAGATCCTGTTCTGATCAAAAACAGCTGCTGCAAAAGAGCTTATCTGCGAGGCTGTTATATGGCAGTGGGATCCATGAGCGATCCATACAAGTCCTATCATCTGGAGCTCGTCTGCGGCTTACAGGCGCAGGCAGAGCAGCTTTTAAAAATATTGCATGATTTTTCATTAGATGCTAAAATGATAGTTCGTAAGAAATATCATGTAGTATACATGAAAGAAGGAGAAAATATTGCGGATTTTCTAAATATCACGGAAGCGCACAAAGCATTGATGGAATTTGAGAATACGCGTATTTATAAAGGTATGCGCAACATGGTGAACCGTAAGGTGAACTGTGAAGCCGCCAACATCACAAAGACGGTGAATGCTGCGACAAGGCAGGTAGAAGATATCAGACTGATCCGGGAAAAAATGGGGCTGGAAGGTCTGCCGGAGCCGCTGCGCCAGATGGCATATGTCCGTCTTGAGAACCCACAGGCGTCTTTGGGGGAGCTTGGAAAGCTGTTGGATCCACCGGTGGGCAAATCGGGAGTAAATCACAGATTGAGAAAATTGGGGGAGCTTGCAAAGGAACTGAAAGTTAAGTAGGAGGAATCTCAAAATGATTGAAAGAACAATGAAGATCGAGCTTGAAAACGGGCTTGAGGCAAGACCTGTTGCAGTGCTTGTACAGAAGGCAAGCATGCATGACAGCACTATTTACATTCATGCAGAAGGTAAAAAAGTCAATGCAAAAAGTATTATGGGAATGATGAGTCTGGGGCTCAACATGGGTGAAGAGGTTACAGTCGTTGCAGACGGCGCGGATGAGCAGGATGCAGTCGACAGCATTGAAAAGTATCTGAGTGGACAGGAATAATCTTTCAGACATTGCAGGCAAGGGACACGGATACGTGTCCCTTTTTGTAGCGAGGTAAGGAAATCAAGCATTGTCACATATTTGCGTAGCAAATGTGCGACTAAATAACCTGCGCAGCAGGTTATAGAATATTTCAACCGAGCGTACAATGTCATGCATCAAAGATGCATGATGTAGCCCCAGCCCATCACCGTAGGTGATTATGCATGGGCTTGGGTTCACGGAGAGAAAAACAGAAGCAGCATAGCTGCGCCGCTACGAAGTAGCGGGTTTTTCGAGTAAAAAACGCTCCGCGGGGATGCGCACTGCGGCGTACAATGTAGATGTCGCTAGCGACCGCCGCAGGCGCAAGAATGTGCCAGGGCACATTCTTTGCTTAGGCGAGGTAAGGAAATCAAACGCCGACGCAAAAACAAACCTCTTTGTAACTAACTGATTTTGATGCCAGGGCACATTACAAAGGAGACAGTATATGGACAAGAAAATGCTTTTTATTTATAATCCACACGCTGGAAAAGCTGCGATCCGCAGCAATTTACTGGATATCATTGATATTTTTGCAAAAGCAGAATACGAGGTGACAGCATATCCGACCCGGCAAAGAGGAGATGCAGTCCGTGCCACACTTGAAAAAGCCGGAAAATATGATCTTGTTGTATGCAGCGGCGGAGACGGAACGCTGGATGAAGTGGTGGAAGGCATGATGAAGCGGACTGACCGCGTCCCTATCGGTTATGTGCCGGCGGGAACGACAAACGACTTTGCACGCAGTCTGCATATTCCGAGCAATATGATCCGGGCGGCGGAAATGATCGTGCAGGAAAAGGAATACGCCTGTGACATCGGTTCGTTTAATGAGGACAGCTTTGTATATATTGCAGCGTTTGGTCTCTTTACAGATGTTTCTTATGAAACAGACCAACAGGTGAAAAACGTGCTGGGACATCTGGCCTATGTGCTGGAGGGAGCAAGAAGACTGAATAAATACCCATCCTACCACCTGAGGGTAACGAGCAACGGAACGACGATCGAAGAAGATTTCATGTATGGCATGGTCACAAATTCCGTTTCGGTCGGCGGCTTTAAAAATATCACCGGAAAGCATATTCATCTGGATGATGGCGTGTTTGAGGTAACACTGATCAAAAAACCGAAAAATGTCGTGGAACTGAATCAGATCATGGCAGCTCTCATCGGCAGAAATATTGACAGCGACTGTATGTATTGCTTTAAAACATCCGAGATCATCTTTGAAAGTGAAGAGGAGATTGCATGGACGAGAGACGGCGAGTATGGCGGAAACCATAAAAAGGTCGTTATCACAAATGAAAAGCAGGCACTTCGCATCCTTGTACCGTAATAAGTATGATGCCAGGGTCAAAAGGTCTAAAACCACATGAGC
>Ga0129311_1001953_pt1 | contig 13442 bp, 12 predicted proteins | sample Go1ome_FD_94435 | JGI IMG/M metagenome (GOLD analysis project Ga0129311, IMG submission 94435) | Western lowland gorrila individual fecal microbial communities from Wisconsin, USA - Go1022B metagenome | ecosystem: Host-associated > Mammals > Digestive system > Large intestine > Fecal | place... | reverse complement strand
CATCGTGTGCCTCAGCGTGGGCGTGGAAAAGCTGTTCGGCTTTCTGCTGACGCGGCTGGAAAGGAGGCTGACGCAGCTGTGACGGATATCGTGGTTTCGCATCTGTATAAAGCCTTTGACGGAAAGCAGGTGCTGAGCGACTTCTCCGCCGTCTTTCCCGCGAAAACGACAACGGCGGTCATGGGGTATTCCGGCGTGGGCAAAACGACGCTTCTGCGCATCCTGATGGGGCTGGAGGAGATGGACGGCGGAACCGTCATCGGCATACAGGGGGCGCGGCTTGCGGTCGTCTTTCAGGAAGACAGGCTGCTGGAATTCATGACGCCTGTCGGCAATATCCGCCTGACCGCGCCGAGCCTTTCAAAAGAGGTTATTCGCAAAGAGCTGACCGCCATGGGGCTTGGCGGCTGCATGACTCAGCCTGTGCGTGAGCTTTCGGGCGGCATGCGCAGGCGCGTTGCCATCCTGCGTGCATTGCTTGCGGAGAGCGATGTTCTGCTGCTGGATGAGCCGTTTAAAGGGCTTGATGAGGAAACCAAGGCGTGCGTCATTGAGCGCACACGGGCTCTTTCAGAGGGGAAGACCGTCGTCCTTGTCACCCATGATGAACGGGAGGCGAAGGCGATGGGGGCAGGGGTAATCGAGCTGTAAGCGCGGTTTGTTCGATTGATGCATTAAAAATGGAATAATCCTTCGATCTTGCATGAAATAAAAACCGGGCATATAATATAGGCGTCAAGGTTTTGATGAAATCAAGAAACGGAGGAAAAAAACATGTCATCCATTCTGGGCAATCTGAGTGAGCTGACGGTGCAGATGGTTATCATGTGGGCAATCGGCGGCGTGATGATTTATCTCGCGATCCGCAAGGAGATGGAGCCGACGCTGCTGCTGCCGATGGGCTTTGGCTGCATCCTGTGCAACCTGCCGAACTCGGGCGCGGTCGAGGTGCTGGATACGCTGTTTAACGCAGGCGTGGCAAATGAGCTTTTCCCGCTGCTCCTGTTTATCGGCATCGGCGCGATGATTGACTTCGGACCGCTTCTGGCAGATCCGAAACTGCTGCTTTTCGGCGCGGCGGCGCAGTTCGGCATCTTCTTTACGCTGTCGATGGCGAGTTTGTTTGGGTTTGAACTGCGCGACGCGGCGTCCATCGCCATCATCGGCGCGGCGGACGGTCCCACGTCCATCTTTGTCGCCAACACGCTGAAAAGCAATTATACGGCGGCGATTATCGTCGCGGCATATTCCTATATGGCGCTCGTGCCGATCGTTCAGCCGTTCTGCATCAAGCTGATTACGACGAAAAAAGAGCGCATGATCCGCATGGATTATACCCCGGGCAAGATCACCAAGACGACGCGCATCCTGTTCCCCATCGTGGTGACGGTGATTGCGGGTCTGGTTTCGCCGCAGAGCGTGGCGCTGGTGGGCTTCCTGATGTTCGGCAATCTGCTGCGCGAATGCGGCGTTCTGCGCACGCTTTCCGAAACGGCGCAGAATGTGCTGGCGAACCTCATCAGCCTGCTTCTGGGCTTGACGGTCGCCGTGCGCATGCAGGCGGAGAGCTTCCTTGTGCCCGAAACGCTGATGATTCTGGCGCTGGGCTTGGTTGCGTTTATGTTTGATACATTCGGCGGCGTGCTTTTCGGCAAATTCATCAACCTGTTTGCGAAGAAGAAGATCAACCCGATGATCGGCGCGGCGGGTATCTCCGCGTTCCCGATGTCTTCGCGTGTGATTGCGAAGATGGCGAAGGATGAGGATCCGTATAACTTCATTCTCATGCAGGCGGCGGGCGCGAATGTCGCCGGACAGGTCGCGTCGGTGATCGCGGGCGGCATCATTCTGGCGATGATTGCGCCGCTGGTTTAAGGAGGGCGAAACCATGAGCATCAATCTTCAGGCATTTCGGCAATCCCTTGTTTTCATGGGCGAAGGCATGCTGGGCATTTTTGCGGTCATGTTGGTGATCATCGGCGTGATTTACGCGCTTGCCCATTGGACGGCGGGACACGAAAAGTAATTTCTTGTCGCGTTCTTAACGACTCGGGAAGCCCTTAAAATGGCAGAATTCCAGAAAGGCTGAACGAATAAAAGGCAGCTCTTGACAGAAACCGCTTAAGATGTTATCCTGACAGAAACCAATGCTTAAAGGAGTGTGCCATTATGGACGATATGAATATGGAAATCACGCATAGCGAACATCGTGCCATTGTTTTCAAAATGAATCGCAAGCTGGCGGCTTCCGTCGCTCGCTATCTGAAGGATCATTCCGCTTCTCCGGAGACGATTTTCGCGGTGGACGTGGATACGATGGAGCTGATCGTGCAGGCGAAGAACGCGGGCGAGGAGGATATCCTTGTGCTGGACGGCGAAGAGGACGTTTTTGACGTTGAAGAAGAAACCGTCGAGGAAAACGAAGAAGTCTGGGAAGCCATCGACGAAGCGCTGAGCGAAGACGACGGCGAACAGGAATAATCGATCAAAGTTTAGAAAAAGCTGTGTGGGTATGCCGCATGGCTTTTTTTGATTTGAGAAAATAAACGCGCACACGCTTTAAACCGCCGCGAAGCGAAGAGGGGAGTTTGAGGAGATTGGAGTCACGCGCCCGCTGTGCGGGATTCAGCGTGACGGAAATCGCAAGGAGCGCTTGCGCGTTCGCGAAGCGGGCGCGTCTGCCGCAGGCAGAGGACAGCGCCCCTATGCGAGTTTCCCGGACGAAGCCCCCCTCAGGCAGGTTATAGGGTGGCAGCCCTAACGTCCCTCTCCCCGATCAGAGCGAATCCCTCCCCGTAACGCTTCCTTTTTGGCGTATAGGAAATTGCATAAAATCGCCCGCGTGAGCAAGACATTGATGTGTGGCGGACTTTGACGGAAGTGAAGGCGGGCTCAGCCCGCTTTTTTAACGTATAGGAAATTGCATAAAATCGCCCGCGTGAGCAAGACTTTGATGTGTGGCGGACTTCGGCGGAAGTGAAGGCGGGCTCAGCCCGCTTTTTGTGTATAGCAGAAGGAAAATTTGGTCAAAGTAAATCGCGCAAGGAGGTTGATCCAGTGAAAAAGATTTGCTTGATTGTCCTGGCTGCGGTTTGCCTGCTTTTGCCTGCGGCGGGCATGGCACAGGGACTGCCGGACTTCTTTCAGGCTGTGCAAACGGGGCTGAGCGAGGGGCTGGCTGTCGGCGCGGCACAGACTGCGGCGGCGATGGAAAAAGACCTGACGCTCGAAATCAGCGCACAGGAAGGCCGCGTGGAAGAGGGGAAAACAGTTGTCGTGACCCTTGCGGCGCAAAATCCGCGTCCGGTGGAAACGGAGGTTTCCCTGACGTTGACGCTTCCGGAAAGACTGGCGATGGACGCGGGACAGCAGAGCGCATGGAAAGCGACGCTTCCCGCCGCTCAAATGGATGAAAACGGAACGCTCCAGCCTTCCGTGACAACGTTTACGCGTGATTTGACGCTGATGCCGGGCGGCAAGAGCGAGCAGACGAAAATCTCTGTCGAGATGAATATCGGTACGCGCTTTTATCGTGCGGTGATGCCGATGCAGCTGTGTGTGGCGGATGTTTCAGCAAGCGCTGCCGTGCAGGGCGACCGAGAAGGCAGAGCGAAGATCGGTGATACGCTGGTGTATGCGCTGGAGGTTTGCAACGCGGGTACGGCAGATCAAACCGTGCCGGTTGAGCTGATTCTCCCGGTCGGCGTTGAGCTTGTCAGCGAGCTTCCGGCGGGCTTTACACAGGCGGAACGCCGTATGGCGGGCGAAGTCTGCGCGAAAGCCGCGAAGGACGGAAAGCCGTCCAGCGTAACGCTCGCATGGACGGTCAAAATTGCCGAGAACGCGCTGGATGGCGATGAGGACGCCATGCGCTTGCTGAATGGCACGCTGCGGGTGGGCGGCAAGCGCGTTGCCGTGCCGCGCATTCAGCTGTGTGGTGCGAGAATCAGCGCACGCCTTCTGCCACAGGCGGAGAGCCTGGAAACAGGAGAAGAGATGGCGCTCAATGTGGTGGTGGTCAACGCGGGGCTGGCGGCGGCGGATGTGCGCGTTTCCTGCGTGCTTCCGGATGGAATTTCGCTGGTAACGGAAGAAAAGAAGGCGGATGCTGCCACGGAGGATGAAGCTGAAACGGGCGAATCCGATGAAAAACCCGTCGTGCCGTGGATGACAGACGATGGCGCAAAGCCGCAGGCGGAAGCCGTCGCGGCAGATCATGCGCAGGAGGAACCGGAGATTCGCAGGGAAAACGATGCCATTGTCTTTGATTTGCACATGGATGCAGCCGATGAGCAGGCGGGCGCGGTCGATGCCAATACGCGGGTTGTCCGACTGCGCGTCCGTGCGGATGAACCGCTGGAGAATATGCGCGAAAAGCTGCTGGGCGCGACGCTGGCATGGCAGACGGATCACGGGGACACGCAGCTCGGCGAAGCGGTTGCGATGCGCGTATATCGCCCGATGATGCTGGGGCTGACCAAAGAGGAATGGACGGGCATTCTCTGGGCGGGTTTCCTGCTGGTTGTGACGGTTGGCTGCCTGTTTGCGGCGTTCAATGCGGAGAACCGCAGGGAAGAGAGAGGATACGACTGACATCGTTTCGTTTTGCGAATCAGGCTGGATGAAGCGGAGAAACGGCTTCGCGTGTTTTTCCATGCATACAAAAAGAGCATCCTCTTTTTCGGAGGATGCTCCTTTTATTTGCTTGATTGCTCGATTACTCGGCACGCTCGAAGATGTAAGCGAAGCAGACGTCGCCGTCCTTCTTGGCAACGTTGTCATCAGCGTAGCACAGGATGATCTGACCATCCTTGTTCATGCCGATGTACTTCATCTCGTCCATGTCCTCGACTTCGACGCCGGTGATGGCAGCCCAGTAGAGGGTGTCTTCTTCGCCCTTCACATGGGTCTTGGCAGGACCGTAGTTGAAGTCACCGTCGTTCTCGCCGCGGATGACGTTGTTGGGCCACTCGTCCCAAGCGCTCTTCACGGTGTAGGGCTCGTCGTCCGGCGCAATCTCTTCGGAGAAGGTCAGGGTGCCGACCAGGTCATACACATGCGCGTGGATGTAGGAAGCAACGTCAACCATGGTGCCGAGTTCCTTGTCGTTCGCGCTGCCGTCCAGAACGGTGGACAGCTCGAGGGTAGCGGCATTTTCGGGAACCGCAATCAGACCGGTGGTCGTGAGGTCGTTTTCCTCAGCGTAATCTTCGCCGATGAAAGCGGCGGAGAGAACCCACTTGCCTTCCCAGGCGGTCACCTGAGAATCGCGGTCGAAGGTCATGACCTCTTCCGGATCGGCAGCGAGGATAGCGGCGGGATCAGCCAGCGCGATGCACGGGAGCATCAGGACAACGGCAAGCAGAGCAATGAACTTTTTCATGTCGATAGCACTCCTTTTTTCATTGAGCAGCCGACTTTTTTCGCTGTCGGACTGCTTGTTATCGCTTTCTATTATACCATCTTTTTTGTTATTCGGAAAGCATTTTTCGGTGAATTCCGAAATATGGCAGAAATGTGAAAACGCGTTTTTTGTCGAGCGTTTGCGTGCGCTTATCGGCAAATCTCGTCGAATCAGACGCCGGAGTAAGCAGCGAAGCCGCAGTCAATCGGCAGAACGACGCCGGTGATCGCGGAAGCAGCCGCGTCATCCGTCAGGAAGAACACGCCGCCGAGCAGCTCCTTGGAATCCACGAAGCGGCCCATCGGGGTGCCGGCGAGGATCTTCGCGCTGCGAGCGGTCGGGGTGCCGTCCGCGTTGAAGAGCAGAGCGCGGTTCTGGTTGGAAACCAGGAAGCCCGGAGCAATCGCGTTGCAGCGAATGCCGGTGCCCGCAAAGTGGGTCGCCAGCCACTGGGTGAAGTTGCTGATGGCAGCCTTCGCGCCGGAGTACGCCGGGATCTTGGTCAGCGGGATGTAAGCGTTCATGGAGGAGATGTTCAGGATGTTGCCGCTCTTGCGGGCGACCATGTCCTTGGCGAACGCCTGAGTCGGCAGCAGCGTGCCCTGGAAGTTGAGCTTGAAGACGAAGTCAACGCCGCTCTGATCCAGATCGAAGAAGGTCTTCTGACCTTCCTTGGCTTCGTGCTGATACTCGTTGTCGGTGGTCGCACGCGGGTTGTTTCCGCCGGCGCCGTTGATCAGAATATCGCAGGGGCCGAGGTCGGCGAGAACCTGCTGATGGACGTCTTCAAGAGCCTCCGGATCAAGGACGTTCGCCTTGTAGCCCTTGCAGATATAGCCCTCGGCGGTCAGCTCGTCGGCGAGCTTCTGGACGGCTTCTTCGTTCAGGTCGAGCGCGGCAACCTTGGCGCCGGCCTGCGCGTAAGCGCGAGCCATTTCGCCGCAGAGCACGCCGCCCGCACCGGTGATAACGACAACTTTACCGGAAAAATCAACATTCAAAGGCAGATTCATAGTTTTTCTACATCCTTTCAATCGGTTGTGTTTAAAGAAATATATCGCTCAAACGGGGCGGGGCGGATCACTCGATGATGCCGCCGTTCGCCTCGATCAGGCCGTTGAGATAGGCAGAGCCGAGCGCACGGTCATACAGACCATAGCCGGGCTTCGCGTTGGAGCCGACCTCGCTCCAGATCATGCGTCCGTGATCCGGGCGGAAGTAGCCGGTGAAGCCGGTTTCAACCAGCGCCTTGACGATGGCGTTCATATCCAGGCTGCCGTCCTTGGTCAGGTGGCCGGACTCTTCAAAGGACGTATCCGGCAGGATGCGGACGTTGCGCAGGTGCATGAAGCCGATGCGGTTCATCGCGGAGTACTTGCGAACCAGCTTGGGAATGTCGTTCTTCGGGGAGCAGCCCAGAGAACCGGTGCAAAGGCACATGGTGTTGGAGGGGCTGTCCACGATGGCGAGGTAGCGGTCGATGTTCTCCTCGCAGGTGATGACACGCGGCAGACCGAAGATCGGGTAGGGCGGATCATCCGGATGGAGCGCCATCACGACGCCGCATTCCTCGGCAACCGGAATGACGCGCTTGAGGAAGTACTCGATGTTCGCCCACAGACCTTCCTCACCGAGCTTGCCGTAAGCGCGGATCAGGTCGCGGACTTCGTCCTGCGTGTAGCTGGAATCCCAGCCCGGCAGGTGGATATCGTCCTTGAGCGGGTCGAGGTTCTTCATCTGATCCCAGTACATGACCAGGCTGGTGGAGCCGTCCGGCGCCATCTTGTCAAGCTGCGTGCGCGTCCAGTCAAAGACGGGCATGAAGTTGTAGGTCACGCACTTGATGCCGTACTTCGCGCAGCGGCGGATGGACTCGCAGTAGTTTTCGATGTGGCGGTCGCGCTCCGGCAGACCGAGCTTGATTTCCTCGGTCACGGGGATGGACTCGACGACGTCGAAGACCAGTCCCTTTTCGGCGCACTCGTCAACGAGGTGCTTGATGGATTCTTCCGGCCAAACCTCGCCCGGCTTGACGTCATAAACGGCGGAAACGATGGAGCGCATGCCCGGAATCTGGCGAATCATGTCCAGCGTTACCGGATCGCTGTCGCCATACCAACGGAAAGAACTCTTCATAGGTTAGTGTACTCCTTTTATATGATTTAAAATGATGCAGGGGAAAAGGGTCACTGTTTCTCGACATCCGCGAGGGTCTTGTAGGTTTCCATGGACTGCTCGAGGGTCATGCCGGAAGCAATCGCCTTCTTGCGTGCGCCGTTGACAGCCTGAATCTCCTTCATCTTTTCGCCGGTCAGGCTGTAGCCCTTCATGGCGATGAGCGTCGCGATCCATGCGAGCATCGGGATGACGCAGAACATGATGATGACGGCGACCTTGATGCCGACGGAATACGGGGTGCTGTCGGTCGGCAGCTCGCTCATGCCGGCGCAGAGCAGGAAGATGAACGCAACCAGCGTCTGAGCCAGAGAGGAAACGAGCTTATCCACAAGGGAGAACATGGTGCCCATGATGCCCGGGATGTACTTGCCGGAACGATAGGTTTCGTAGTCCGAGCAGTCCGCAACCATCGGGATCGGCATGTCAGCCGTGGCATAATACGCGCCGTAGCCGATGCCGAAGCAGAGGATGAACAGGATGGTGTACAGGTTGATGCTGCTGCCGCCTTCAAACGGGAAGGACAGCATACGCGCCGGATTGCCGTTCTGGCTGAAGAGCAGCAGGGCAAGCACGCCGACGTAGCACAGGAGCGCGATGGAAACATAGCGGGTGAGGGAAGCCTTCTGTCCCTTCTTCTGAGAGGTGCGGACAGAGAGCAGGAAGAACGGAACGGCGAACACATAGCCCAGCACCATCATCGGCAGGTACAGGGAGTTGTAGTTGCCCATCAGGATGCCGTAGAGCGCGAGCAGAACGGTGGTGTTCGTTGCGATGGCGAGAGCGAGCTTGCAGCCCGCGCCGGCGACCATCAGACGCTGCATCGGCTTGTTTTCCTTCAGAATCTGAGCATACTCGGAGAACTTGACCTTCTTCTGATCCTTGCCGCCGATGCCGTAGTATTCCGGACGATCCTTTTCCGCGATGCCGATAATCGCCAGCGCGGTCAGCAGAACGGAAATCGCAATGCCGATCGGGGTGATGATGCGGTAAAGAGCGGGGTTGGCGTAACCGGAGGAGATGAGCACGCCCGCCTCATCCTTGACGTCAAAGCCTGCCTTGACCAGCGGGATCATGAACTGCATGACGCCCATGCCCAGCAGGGAGCCGATGGTGTTGAAGATGGTGAACAGCGGACGCTGGCTCGGGTCGTTGGTCAGAACGGTCTGACCGGCGCGGGTGCAGCTCGTCTGGAACGTGTAGCCAAGCACCCAGATGAAGTAGACCAGCGTGAAGCTGATATAGCGCAGAGCCATCATCGACTCGGGAATCAGCGGGAGCAGGCAGTAGAGGATGATGACGCTGATTGCCATGACCGCGCTGCCCAGAATCATGAACGGGCGGAATTTACCGATTCTGGTGCTGGTGCGGTCCATCATCGCGCCGATGATCGGGTCGGTCACGGCGTCGGCGATACGCATGACGGTGACCATGATGGAGGCGAACATACCCAGCTTCAGGATGCTCGAACCGAACTGAGCGACATAGGAGAGGATGAGAACGAAGTAAACGTTGGTTGCGCCGTTGTTGAGCGGGAACAGCATGAGCTGATACGGCTTTGCGCGATTCACGCCGTCATGGCTCGCCGCGGCTGCGGGTTTAGACATGAATGAGGACTCCCTTCTGTGTATGTGTGTTTCAATCTATCGTGCTGCCTTCTCAGGCATCGACCCAATTGGATTTTTGACGGTTTTTGACCTTCTTGAGGACGTAATCCGGATTCGGCTGATCGACCTTGCGGAAGGTCGCGCTGTCCGTGTATTTGCCGGAAATGGCCTCCACGCGGATGTCGCCGGTGAGCGGCACGCGGAAGGTGAAGATGTGGTCGTCACGCGTCTGCTCAGCAAAGGGTTTGCCATTGACCAGCAGCTTGATCTTCTTCTCGGTGGAATAGACCTTGATGGTGGTCGTCTTTTCGCAGCGCTCGACATAGCGCTTGGAGCAGATGTGAACGAAGGGATCCTTGCTCCAGTTTGCCTTATAGATATAGAAGCTGTCCTTCTTGATCTTGCGGTCGAAGGTCATCAGTCCCTTGTGGTTCATGCCCGGCTCGCCGCCCTGATCGCGGGCGTCCGCAGCAAAATCGAACATGTTCCAGACGTGCGTCGCCCACATGTGCGGATGGCGCTTGAAGCACTTGATCATGAACTCATGGTACTTCGCCTGATATTCTTCGGTGTGGTCGTTGCGGCGGGGATGAGAGCTGTGCAGGTTCGGCATGCCCTCCGCGCCGTATTCGCTGTATCCGAGGCAGCGCTTCGGGAAGCAGAGATGGAAGAAGGCGATCCACAGGTCGTTGAGGAACAGACCCGGCACATACCAGCCCAGATAGAGGTTCCAGCTGACGACGTCGGTGATATGGGCGCTCTTGTTGAACGGGCCGCACATCGCATAGCATGCCAGCGTCGTAAAGCGGCTCGGATCGGTTTGGTGAATGAGGTCGTTGAGGACATGGTGATTGTCGAGCATGTCCTTCTTGTCCTTGGTGGAGATGGTGATCTCGTTGGAAACGCCCCAGCAGACGATGCTCGCGTGGTTGTAGTTCTGCTCAATCAGCTCTTTCATCTGGCTGATGGTGTTTTCCCGACCGTTGGGCATATGCTCGCTGATGTACGGAATCTCCGCCCAGACAACCATGCCGTATTTGTCGCACAGATCATAGAAATACTGGTCGTGCTGATAGTGCGCCAGACGGACGGTGTTGCAGCCCAGCTCACGGATGAGCGCCATGTCCTCGTCGTGCATCTTGCGGGTGATGGCGTTGCCGACGCCCTTGCGATCCTGATGGCGGGATACGCCGTGCAGGGGATAGGGCTTGTCGTTGAGGAAGAAGCCCTTCTTCGGGTCGGTGCGGAAAGAGCGGACGCCGAACGGAATCTCCAATTTGTCGGTCACGACGCCGTTGTCCTTCAGCTCGACGCGGCAGGTGTAGAGATACGGATCTTCCACGCCGTGCCAGCGGTGCGCCTTTTCGATGCGGACGACGGTGTCAAGCCCCGCGCCCGTGCCGACGGTCTTTCCCTTGGCGTTGATGAGCGTGATGCTCACCTCGCCGCCGGTGACGCGGCTCTGCACGCGGACATTGGCGGAATCGCCGTCCGGCGTGGGCGTCACGCGGACGCCGCAGGAGCCGAGATAGTCCAGCGCAAAATGGACTTTGTTGACGATCAGCAGACGAACCGCACGATAAATGCCGCCGTAGAAGGTGAAATCCGCCTTCTGGGGATAGACGCGGACGTTTTTGCTGTTGTCGGCGATGACGACGAGGTCATTCGTTTCGGCAAGCAGCGGCGTGACGTTTGCGCGGAACGTGGAATAGCCGCCGTCGTGGACGCAGACTTCCCTGCCGTTTACGGTGACCGTTGCGGATGCGTTGACGCCGTCGAATTCGAGCCAGACTTCTTCGCTGTCCCTGTCAAACGTAGGGCAGGCAAAGGAACGCTCGTATCGGCAGCTTCCGCGCTTGTAATCGTTTCCGCCATCCTGTCCGTCGATGTTGTTCCAGGTATGGGGAACGTTGACCTCGATGGTCTTTCCGTCAAAACCGGTGAATTGCCAGCCCTGACAGAGATCAATCGTTTGGCGCATGGTGCTCCTCCTCATGTACTGTGAAAATAACCCTATATCTTTCTTCTCTAAAATATGGAAAGCATACAATCTCCTATACTGTAATTTATCATATTGTTCAGAAGAATAAAAGGGAGTTGTCTTGAATACCCAAAGGGTGGGCGCTAAATGCGGTATATGTTCATACACGACAAAAACGCGTCGTGAACGAAAAACACCCCATAACAAAAGAAGCTATTCTTCCTTTTTTGTGGGGAAAAGCACTTCCGCCGGGATCAAGGAAAGAATAGCTGAATTTTTAATGCTTCTGTCAGTGGTTTGCCATCTTGTAGATGGCGAGCATGTCGCTCTCATCGAGCTTCTTTGCCGAACCGAGCAGACCGCCGACGGCAATGCGGCACTTATGCGCCATTTCCTCAAGCTGCGCCTGCGTCGGATGAATGCCCAGCTCGCTGAAGCAGGTCGGCATATGAATCGAGCGGAAGAAATCCTCCATCAGCTCGATGCCGCGCAGAGCCGCCGCGTCATCGGAAAGCGCGGCATCAACGCCCATGACGTTCCGGGCAAATCGGACGAAACGCGGCATGCAGTTTTGATAGACATAACGCGCCCAGCTTCCCCAGATTGCCGCCAGACCCGCGCCGTGCGCAACGTCGAACATGCCGCCCATTTCATGCTCAAGGCGATGGGAAGCAAAGTCGCTTCCGTCATGTCCGCATCCGGTCAGGCCGTTGTGCGAAAGGCTGCCCGCCCACATGACCTCGGCGCGTGCGTCGTAGTTCTTCGGGTCGTCACGCAGAATCTTCGCCTGCTCCATCACCGTACGCATCAGCGCTTCGGCGATGCTGTCCGTGATTTCCATGGCGTCGCCCTGCACAAAATAGCGCTCCATCGTGTGCATCAGGATATCCGTGCAGCCGCATGCCGTCTGGTAATCCGGCAGGGTCATGGTCAATTCCGGGTTCATGATGGCAAATTTCGGGCGGCAGATGTCGTCGTTATAGCCGCGCTTGATGCCGCCCTCTTCCTTGGTGATGACGGAGGAGTCGCTCATCTCGCTTCCGGAAGCGGCGATGGTCAGGATAACGCCGATCGGCAGGCAGCCGGCGGCGCGGCGCGTGTGGTTATACAGCTCCCAGACGTCGCCGTCCATGCACATGCCGTAGCCGATCGCCTTTGCCGAGTCGATGACGCTTCCGCCGCCGACGGCAAGGATGAAATCGACGCCTTCCTTGCGGCAAAGCGCGATGCCTTCATAGACGAGGGACAGATGCGGATTCGGCACGACGCCGCCGAGCTGAACATGCGCAACGCCTGCCGCGTCCAGCGACGCCTCAACCTGATCGAGCAGACCGCTGCGGCGTGCGCTCTGTCCGCCGTAATGGATCAGAACCTTCTTGCAGCCCTGAGCGCGGACAAGCTCACCGACCTGATTCTGCGTTCCGCGGCCAAAATAGACGTGGGTCGGGGTATAGTAACTGAAATTGCTCATTTTATAGATTCTCCTCTCGAAATGATACGTTTTGATTCAGTTCGGAAAAAGAAAAGACCATCGGTCTGGAAAACGGAATCCTGCTCTGGCGCACGCTGATCTTTTCGCCGGAAACGGTGACGGCAAGCTGAACGGGCTTGCCGCGGCTTTGGCTGACGAACAGAGAAGTGACGCCGTCATCAGTCAGATGTCCGCTTTGTTGAGCGCGGATAAGCAGGTCAAGCACCTGCTGACGAGTGAGTTTCATATCAACCTCCACGAAAATCGATATCAGACATTGTTTTCGATTTTCATGCGCTTTTTCCTGCCTGATGGGATTGAAATTTTGCGGCATTTCAAGTATGATGGACGAGAATTGGGAATGTTTGGGGCACAGCCCCGAGGAAAAGGAGTTAGCAATGGATATCAAGCAGGAAGCGTTGAAAAAGCACTATGAGTGGAAGGGCAAGCTGGAAATTGCCCCGCGTGTTCATGTTACCAACAGCGAAGAACTCTCTCTCGCTTATACGCCGGGCGTCGCCGAGCCCTGCCTGGCGATTCGGGATGATTATGACAAGAGCTTTTTGCTGACCCGCCGCGCCAACATGGTCGCCGTGATCACGGATGGTTCCGCGATCCTCGGTCTGGGCGATATCGGCCCGGAAGCCGGCATGCCCGTTATGGAAGGAAAGTGCGTGCTGTTCAAGGAGTTTGCGGGCGTCGATGCGTTCCCGCTCTGCGTGCGCACGCAGGATGTCGATGAGCTTGTGCGCACCATCTACCTCATCTCCGGCAGCTTTGGCGGCATCAATTTGGAAGATATTG
>Ga0129311_1001952_pt1 | contig 13443 bp, 12 predicted proteins | sample Go1ome_FD_94435 | JGI IMG/M metagenome (GOLD analysis project Ga0129311, IMG submission 94435) | Western lowland gorrila individual fecal microbial communities from Wisconsin, USA - Go1022B metagenome | ecosystem: Host-associated > Mammals > Digestive system > Large intestine > Fecal | place... | reverse complement strand
TTTCTATCTCTGGATGATGGTTCCATTACGGGACCGTTTCCACTTATTGCTCCGAGCAGCGGCACTAAATTCGTGCCATGCACTCATTAAGTGCCGGCTGTCGCAAACGTCCCTGCATGGAATCCATCATCCGGAGATAGAAAGCGTCAGGGTAAGGAATATACCTCATTATTTTTGGCTTACATATTGCTCAACCTTGTCCTGAAGGAGATAAAATTGACATGGACCGGCATCAAGAATAACCTGATGAAAATCGCATTCATCGAATTTATCGCCAAGCTCAGTCTCTGCATAATCACGGAGCTCCTCGAATTCAAGCCAGCCGAGAACGTACATCTGGTAGTTGGCAGGTTCAGCTATGACGTAGTTCATAATATCGCTTGCCGCATCGCCATTAAATCCATTTGTTTCGAGGTAGTCCTTGGTCTCCTCCAGAGTCCAGCCCTCGTAGTTGACACCTATCTCTATTCTGGCACTTACAATCAGATTTAATTCAGAGTTGATTCTCTCAAGGTCTGCGTACATATCATTTGGATAATCGTTATAATAATCAAAGGACATCATCTCGACGTATGTTGCCCAGCCCTCCTGATAACCCTTGAAGCTGAGGAGAACCCGTATAGGCTCAGGATTGTGTGACAGGAAATATACAAACTGATACATATGTCCCGGAACACCCTCATGTGCTAAGGTGGACCATATAGAGCCAGCACCGTCACTGTTTAAGTTGGTGTAAATGGAATTATTTTCGTAATCATCAAGTGGAGGTGTCATGTAAAATGCAGGACTTACAATATCCTGTAATGATTCATGAACCGGCTCAACAGTAAAGTCAATATCAGGAATTTCAGGGAAACGGTCACCCATTGCATCCTCAAAGTATTGAATAGTTTCCTTTGGATCAATATCTTCGTATAAGGAATCAGAATTCTCAAAATACTCGGTGTAGGTATCGTAGTCACTTGTAGCAACCTGATAATATTCAGACATTATACTGTCAAGCTTATTGTCAAGCAGCTCAATGATTTCCTCAGGAGTTTTGTCTGAACCTACATCACTCCTTATGAGATATTCATAATATTCCTTACCGCCTTCAAAATGGGCAAGTCCAAGGTCATTTTCGCCTTCATTTTTATTTGACTGGAAGAAGGCTATTATATTCTGATAAGCAGGTATAATATAATTTATTACAGCGTCGTGGTTGGCCTGCTTATAATCTGCTATCTGTTCATCAGTAAGGTCTGGAACTTCTTCTATATTATCATTAAAGGTTTCTATGAGGAGATTTTCTTCTGGCTTCTGGATAAATTCAGAGCACTGTCTTATTACCTCATTTGCGGAATGAGTATTCATAAATAAACCACGCTCAATCTTTTCCTGTTCAAAGTCAAGGCAAATCTGAATATAGTCAGGTGTTAGTTCAAGAAGCTTAAGATAATCATCCACGTCACCCTGATCGTAGAAGGAGTATTCTGCGAGGGTTATAGGAAGATTACTGTGCAGACCACTGGTATATGCAAATGGCTCATAAAGATAAAGATTATCATATGACTCAAGATTGGTCTCAAGCTGATTGTACAATATATCATATGTGAAACGCTGGTCATATGTCAGAAGCTCACGGTCAAAGTCTTGAAGCTCTTCGAGCTCATCCTCTGTCTCAGTTTTGTCAGCAAGAAGTCCTTCCTCGGTCATGTCGGTATCACCATAAGTAACTTCTGGGGGTGTAATTCCATAATCTTCTGGATGAGCGAGATTATAATGTAAGGTTAAAGTATCGCTGACTACACTTGTTTCAAATGAATCGTTAAGATATTCCACGAATTTCTCCTGCTCAGCAATAGCCTCAGGGGTTGTCGGATCAGCCATAACCTCCTGGGCATCATCATCTGTGGATACATCTGATGTGCTGTCTCCATTGGTGCTTATATTTGTCTCAGTTACAACTTCAGTAGTGGTGTCAGATTTCTTGCCACAGCCGGCACACAAAAGCATAGTCGCGGCAAGCGTGTACGCTAAAACCACATTTCTAAATTTTCTCATAAAACCCTCCTGCCCAAAGATGAAAATGTATCATCATTAATATACAACAATATAGACGATTATATACAGAACAAACAAAAAAATCAAATCTATGTCAGATAATGTAACAAAAGCAGATAATTTAGAGGACGAAACAGGAATATATGAAAGTGGATATGTGTTAAAGTATAGCTGAGTATATGTGTGGGTGTTTTTAATCCATATACATAAATTACATGGAGCAGGTATTCATTTATAGAACAGGAGGAATAAGATATGGAAATGAGCATAAAGGAGGCAGCCGAGCAGCTTAAGGTAGAACCGCATGTGCTTCGGTATTGGGAGGATGAGCTCAGACTTGAAATAAAGAGGAATAATATGGGACATAGATATTACACTGAGCAGGACATAGGCATGTTTAAAGATATACAGAAGCTTAAGCAAAACGGATTGTCTTTAAAGGATATAAAGGCGGGAATAGATAAGAGAAGAAAGGACGAGCCTGCAAATGAGATTGCTGACAGGTCAGATGATAATTCAAGAGATAAAGATATAAAGGTAGTTGATTTTAAGCTTGCGCAGGTACAGGCTGCCATGAATAAGATAGTTGCAAATGCACTAAGAGAGAATAAGGACATAATAACAACCTCAATAAAATCTGAGATAACAGCGGACGTTATGCGGCAATTTGACGCTGTTATGCGTGAAAAGGAGGAGAAAGAGGAGGCAAGATTTAGAAAGCTGGACGAGGTGCTAAGGCAGATGCAGCTTGCAAACGCTGAGGTTGCGGCAACAAAGCCAAGGGGACTATTCAGAAGAAATCGTTAATTGCAAGGAAGCTATATAAAAATGCTATTCATTTTGTAATATATCGGGGTTCGGCAATAGTCACAATTAAGCGGGAGCGGTCCCGGCATTGTGACTATTGCCGAACCCCGATATTTCACGAAATGAATAGTTACTTTATATGCTTGCCGTCAACAAACGGGTTGCATTTTCGGCTTAAAAATGATATTCTCAAAGTTAGTGTATTGTTCACAAACATTATATAAACAGGATGAAAAATATGAAATTAAACGTACTATATGAAGATGACTATATGCTTGCATGTGTTAAGCCATGTGGCGTGCCCTCACAGGGGGATAAGTCGAATGATGAGGATATGGTCACGATAGTTAAGAACTATTTATTTGACAAATCAGATAGTGATGAGGAGCCATACGTTGCTGTAATTCACAGACTTGACCGACCTGTCGGTGGAGTTATGATATTTGCGAAGGATAAGGACACAGCGGCAAAGCTCTCTGATATGATGCAGGATGGTGCGATAACCAAGTATTATCAGGCTGTTCTTACAGGCGAATTGCCCGATATGGATGGAGAGCTTGTTGATTATCTTGCAAGAGATCCGAAGAACAACACGACAAGGGTTGTGAAAAAGGGTGACAAGGGAGCTAAGAGAGCAGAGCTTTATTATGAAGTGATAGATGTGTTTGAGACGAGTGAGGGTGTGCTGTCGTATGTTCTTATAGAGCTTATCACAGGCAGACATCATCAGATAAGAGCACAGATGGCAAGCAGAGGATGTGGAATCTGGGGTGATACCAAATATAACCCAAAGTTTGCAAAGACCAAAAAGAAGTACACAGAGATAGCACTTTACTCATCGAGAATAGAGCTTGAACACCCCGTAACGGGTGAGGAGTTAGTATTTAAGCATGAGCCTGATGGCAAAGCATTTGATGTAATAGAAATGGATGAGTACGAATAATAAAAATAGTTAATAGGAAGGAATAAAAAAATGGCTAAGGATAAGAAATTAGTAGAACAGATTACCTCTATGGATGAGGATTTTGCACAGTGGTATACAGATGTAGTTATAAAGGCAGGGCTCATAGACTACACAAGCGTAAAGGGATGTATGGTAATTAAGCCTACAGGCTACGCTATATGGGAGCTTATTCAGAAGGAGCTTGACGCACGTTTTAAGGCTACAGGAGTTGAGAATGTATATCTTCCAATGTTTATACCTGAGAGCCTGCTTCAGAAGGAAAAGGATCATGTAGAGGGCTTTGCACCTGAGGTAGCATGGGTAACTTATGGCGGACTTAATCCACTTCAGGAGAGATTATGTGTAAGACCTACATCGGAGACATTGTTCTGTGACTTCTATCAGAAGGAGATACAGTCGTATAGAGATTTACCAAAGGTATATAATCAGTGGTGTTCAGTTGTAAGATGGGAGAAGGAGACAAGACCTTTCCTCCGTTCAAGAGAGTTCTTATGGCAGGAGGGACACACAGCTCATGCAACTGCTGAGGAGGCAGAGGAGAGAACAATACAGATGCTCAATATATATGCAAAGTTCTGTGAGGAGGTTCTTGCAATACCTGTAATAAAGGGACGTAAGACAGACAAGGAGAAGTTTGCGGGTGCAGAAGCTACTTATACAATAGAGGCACTTATGCATGATGGAAAGGCACTTCAGTCCGGAACAAGCCATAACTTTGGTGACGGTTTTGCAAAGGCATTTGGAATACAGTACACAGATAAGGACAATAAGCTACAGTATGTTCACCAGACATCATGGGGAATGACAACAAGACTTATCGGAGCTATTATCATGGTTCACGGTGATGACAGCGGCCTTGTACTTCCGCCTCATGTTGCACCAACACAGGTTATGATAGTACCTATCATGCAGAAGAAGGAGGGCGTGCTTGAGAAGGCAGAGGAGCTTAGAAGTATTCTTGCTGATAAGTACAGAGTTAAGGTTGATACAACAGATAAGAATCCTGGCTTTAAGTTTGCTGAGCAGGAAATGAGAGGAATTCCACTTCGTGTCGAGGTAGGTCCTAAGGATATAGAGGCTGGACAGGCAGTTATAGTAAGAAGAGATACAAGAGAAAAGACAGTAGTACCATTTGCAGAGCTTGAGGCTAAGATTGGCGAGCTCTTAGAGACAATGCAGAATGATATGTTTGAGCGTGCTAAGAAGCATCGTGATACACACACTTACGCCGCTACAACATGGGATGAGTTCACAGATACACTTGAGCATAAGCAGGGCTTTATAAAGGCTATGTGGTGTGGAGATGAGGCATGCGAGGCAGCAATCAAGGATGAGACAGGTGCTACAACAAGATGTATGCCATTTGAGCAGGAGACATTGTCAGATGTATGTGTACATTGTGGAAAGCCTGCTAAGAAGATGGTTTACTTTGGTAGAGCATATTAGAATAGAGGAATAACATGGAAATAAGGATGCCAGCAGGTGCAGGGTATATTATAGACGAACTGACATCTCATGGATATGAAGCTTATATAGTTGGCGGGTGTGTGCGGGACAGCATACTAGGCAAAAAGCCAAATGACTGGGATATCACAACCTCCGCTACACCGGAAGAGGTAAAAAGAATATTTCACAGGACAATAGATACCGGAATACAGCATGGAACAGTTACGGTATTGGTTGATAAAAAATATTCAGCTATGGATGCCTCTTTTTACGGACAGGAGGTTATGCATACCGACTATGCATATGAGGTAACGACATACAGGGTGGATGGAACATATGAGGACCACAGGAGACCGAAGGAAGTAACATTTACGGCTAGTCTTGCTGAGGACTTAAAGAGGCGTGACTTCACTATCAATGCCATGGCATATAATGACAGTCAGGGGATAGTTGACCTGTTCGGTGGCAGAGAGGACCTTGAGAATGGAATTGTAAGATGTGTCGGCAATGCATATGAGAGATTTGACGAGGATGCGCTCCGCATACTGAGGGCGGTGAGATTTGCGGCACAGTTAGGCTTTTCCATTGAAGATAAGACGGAATGCGCTATGAAAAAACAGGCACGTTTTCTGAAGGATATAAGTGCGGAGAGAATACAGGTTGAGCTTACGAAATTGATTATCTCTAATCACCCTGAATTACTTGTAAAGGCGTATGAGCTTGGTCTTACAGCAGTTTTCCTTCCGGAATTTGATGCCATGATGCAGACCGGGCAGAACAATCCATACCATATATATAGCGTGGGACTTCATACTATTGAGGTTATGAAGAATGTGCCGGCTAATATGATAATGCGCTATGCGGCATTGCTGCATGATGTTGGCAAGCCAGTAACCAAGACTACTGATGAAGCGGGAGTTGACCATTTTTATGGACATCAGGATAAGGGTGCTGATATGGCAAAGGTTATCCTGAGGAGGCTTAAGCTTGATAACCACACAATAGATTCTGTGTGCAGACTTGTGAAAAACCACGACTACGGCATAGGTGGCGGAGTGGGAATAAAAGCATTTCGCAGATTTTTAGGTAAGCTTGGTAAGGACAATTATAATGATTACATGACAATCCGCAGAGCTGACATGGCGGGGCAGAGCGAATACAGGCACGAGGAGAAGCTGAAAGCAATAGCTGACATGGAGGCTATGTATGACAGAGTAGAGAGTGAGGCACAGTGCATAAGCATAGCGGAGCTTGCAGTTGACGGAAAACAGCTCATAGCCTGTGGAATGAAGCCCGGACGGGAGCTTGGAGTTATGTTACATGAGCTGCTTGAACGAGTTCTTGATGAACCATCGCTTAACACTAAGGAACAGTTATTAAAAATTGTGTCAGACAAGCTAAATAATAAATAATATTAGGAATGAATTATCCCTTTTGGACATACAATTAACAAGATTGATGTTTGGAGGGGATTTTTTGTCTGATAAAATGTCTGAAGTATATGAAGCATATGATATGGAAATCCGTCAAACCATGCGTGGCAGAGGGGCAATATTACTTGTGACGGATGCCGGTCTTTATCAGGTTAAGACACCTGATGTAAATGAGAGCAGACTGATGGCAGAGTACCAGTTCAAGGAAAAGCTGTACGATATGGGATTCAGGAATATTGACAGATGCGTGAAGAATAACAGGGATGAACTTGTGACATATGACAGATATAATAATCCCTATGTAATGAGGTGCTATTTTGAGGGTAAAGAATGCAGCCTCAGCACTCCTGAGGAGGTGGCAGCCGCAGTCAGGAATCTTGCGTCTCTACATCTTATTTGCCAAAATCTGTGGAATAGTACGGATGGGGATGTACATATAAGGGTGTGTAATGATTTCAGGAGAAGAAACAGAGAACTCAAGCGTGTGAGAAATTTTGTTGCGAGACAGAAAAAAAGAAGAGAATTTGAGAACGTATATATAAATGCATATGAATATTTTTATGAGCAGGCTAAGCTGTGTGAGACGGATACGATATCAGAAGAAGGAGTGCCTGAGATAAATACGACTCATCTTGGATATTGCCATGGAATGTATAATCAGCACAGTGTACTCGTAGGTCAAAATGATGGGGACATAGTCGTGAAGGGGACGATTAATTTCGATCGTTTTTATGTGGGAAACCAGCTTAATGACCTGTATCATTTTATGAGGAAGGCATTAGAGAAGAATAATTATAATTTTGAGGTGGCAGAACAGATTATAAGTCAGTATAACGAAATCTGTCCGTTGTCCCCTGAGGACATAAATTATATATATGTACAATATAGATATCCTGAAAAATTTTACAAAATAAGTAATCAATATATTAACTCATCGAAGAATTGGCTTTCACCTAAGATGCTTGAAAAACTTGAAAAGGTCATTGCCGATGAGGATAAGAAGCAGGTTATTCTTGAAAAACTAAAAAATATGTATAATCACTTCACATTTTAAAAAATATCTTGTATAATATGATAGCTATGTTATGTCCCGTTCTATATAAATGTGTGACATATTTGAGATTTGCATCAGAAAACAAGGTGGTTCAATGCGCAAAAAGATAGTATTCATATTTTTAATGATGCTTTTTTGTATCTGCACAGGATGTTCCTCAAATGGTGATGTCAAGGTGTATGATGATACTGAGGAGACAGTGGTAAGTCATGAAGAGAAGAGTATGACTGCTGTGCTTTTAAGTGTTGATATGGAGCATAATATAGTTGGAGTTATGGATTGTCTTACCGGAGGTACTAACTCCCTCATATATCATGGTGGAGTTAATGTGACAGATTCGTATGGCACAGATATAAGCATAGAATCCATGAAGGCGGGTATGCTTGTTGATGTGGTATATTATTCAGATACAGCGAAGCTTGTAAGCATTTCCGTAAGTGGGAGTGCAGAGGTAAGAAAGTCTATCAATAAGTTTTCGGCAGATGTTGATGCCGGAAAGGCAACATATAAGGGAACAAGCTGTGCAATGTCAGAGTATGTGAAGGCATTTGACGGAGACACCCTGATTGATATATCAGAGATTAATACCGAGGATCAGGTTACCTTATACCTGTATTCAGGTAAGCTTGTATCGGTTGTGATAGAGTTAGGTCACGGATATGTGAGACTTAATCATCAGGACACATATGTTGGTGGAATGGTTGAGATTGGATATGATGTCATAGTTCCCGTAACTGAAGATATGCTTCTCACAGTTAGGGAAGGCTCATATGTCTTGAGAATAAATAAGGGTGGATATAGTGCAAGTAAGGAGGTCACGGTTACGCGTGGCAAGGAGATAGAGGTTAATCTTCTGGATATAGCTATTCCATCAGGTTCAGCTGCATTTGAGGTTACACCGCCAGAGGCTGTGATATATGTGTCTGGCAATCAGATTGAGGGTAATGTATATACCGGACTGTATGGAAGCTATGGAATTAAGGTTGAGGCAGACGGATATAATACATTCAGGGGAAGCTTCACCATAGATGAGGCTGTTGAGACATTTAAGATTAATCTAACTGCGTTGGAGGATGACACAGAGGAAACTACGGAAATTAGCGATGATACAAGCAGTGAAGAGACAGTCAGCAGTGACAGTCAGTCATCTGAAAGTGATTCACAGGCCACAGAGAGCAGCAGCCAGACTACAACCGAAGCTGATATAACAGGAAATAAGATAACGGTAAAAGCACCAGTCGGAGCAGGCGTGTATTTTGACGGTGACTATGTCGGTGTGGCTCCGGTGTCATTTCCGAAGGTTTCAGGTACGCATACTATAACCTTGTATAAAACAGGGTTTTTAATAAAAAGCTATACTATACAGACAACAGATAATGGTAAGGACGATGAATACAGTTATCCTGCATTGACGTCATTGCTTGATTTGGTTGAATAAAAAGGAGGAACATCATGGATTACATGAAGGTGTATGAGGAGTGGATGACAGATCCATTTTTCAGTGAGGAGACAAGACAGGAACTTATTGCAATTAAAGATGATGAGAAGGAGATTAAGGAACGTTTCTATGCTGAGCTTGAGTTTGGAACGGCTGGTCTTCGTGGCATCATTGGTGCCGGCATTAACAGAATGAACAATTATGTTGTTGCTAAGGCAACTCAGGGACTTGCTAATTATATTATCAAGCGTAAGAAACAGTCTAAGGGAGTTGCGATTGCATATGATTCAAGAAGATGCTCACCTGAATTCGCTGATGTTGCAGCTCTTTGTCTTGCTGCAAACGGAATTAAGGCGTATGTATTTGAGTCGCTTCGTCCTACACCGGAGTTGTCATTTGCGGTAAGATATCTTGGCTGTGTTGCAGGTATCAATGTTACAGCAAGTCATAATCCACCTGAGTATAACGGATATAAAGTGTATTGGGAGGATGGTGCTCAGATTACACCACCTCACGATGCAGGTATTATGAGAGAGGTTAAGTCTATCACTGTACAGGATGCCAAGACAATGCCTAAGCAGGAGGCTGTACATGAGGGCTTATATGAATCTATTGGTAAGGAAATAGATGATGCATATATGGCAGAGCTAAAGAAGCTCGTTATTCATCAGGAATGTATTGACAAGTATGGCAGTGAGTTAAAGATTGTCTATACACCTTTACATGGAACCGGTAATATTCCTGCAAGAAGAATCTTAAGAGAGCTTGGATTTGAGAATGTTTATGTTGTGCCTGAGCAGGAGCTTCCTGACGGGGATTTTCCAACAGTCAGTTATCCTAATCCTGAGGCAGCAGAGGCATTTGAGCTTGCACTTGCACTTGCTAAGCAGCATGATGCAGACTTAGTGTTAGCTACTGATCCTGATGCAGACAGATTGGGAGTGTATGTAAGAGATAAGGAAGGCGAGTATCATTGCCTTACAGGTAATATGTCAGGAAGCCTGCTTGCTGATTATGAGATAGGTCAGATAAAGGCTACTAAGGGCTTGCCAGACGATGGCGTGCTTGTTAAGTCAATCGTTACAACTAATTTAGTTGATGGAATGGCTAAGCATTACGGAGTTAAGCTTGTCGAGGTTCTTACAGGCTTCAAATATATCGGGCAGAAGATGCTTGAGTTTGAGACAAAGCATAACGGAACATATCTCTTTGGATTTGAGGAGAGCTACGGCTGCCTTATCGGTACTCATGCAAGAGATAAGGATGCTATAGTAGCAACTATGGCACTCTGTGAGGCAGCAGCTTATTACAGGTCACTTGGCAAGACCTTGTGGGATGTGATGATAGATATTTACGAGAAATATGGTTATCATATTGACAGTATCAAGACTCTCACTATGAAGGGTATTGAGGGACTTGAGAAGATACAGAGTATTATGAACCAGCTCAAGGAGAATACTCCTAAGGAAATCGCAGGCTTAAAGGTTCTCTGGGCTCGTAACTATGATAACGATACAGCAACTAACATGCTCAATATGGCTGTGCTTCCGACCGGCTTGCCTAAGTCGAATGTTGTATATTATGAGCTTGAGGGTGGTGCATGGTTATGTGCAAGACCATCCGGTACAGAGCCTAAGATTAAGTTCTACTATGGTGTAATTGGCAAGAGTTTTGAGGATGCAGAGCAGAAGTCAGAGGAGTTTGGCAAGGCTGTTCTCCAGATGATTGATTATATGGTATAAAATGCAATAATATAGATTATAAAAAGCTTTACCGCACCAGATACGTTATACATGAGTATCTGGTGCGGTATTTTTTATTATGTCTCCAGTTTTATGTTGACAACATACATAATAAAGTTTATTTTATTACTATATAGTATTGCAGTAGAAAACAGTCTAATAAAGGGAGGACATCTATGAAAAGATATGAGATGGTGAATAAATATAATCATTACATCGATAAAAGAAATTCGTACAGTGCAAAAATTGCTGAGAATAATTTGGTTGTACAGAGTATAACAACAGGGTTGGGGCAATGCCAGAATGTAATGAATAAGCTTAAGCAGTATGGAGTGGATTCAGTAATGCTTGAAACATTATACGGAAGAAACTATGAGATGTTCAATGAGTATGAATTGCAGAGAATAATTAATAAGCTTGATGCTATAAGTTCCCATTTAGAGACTGCCAAAAAGGGAGCACAAAGGAATATCAATCATTGGGATAGTGAAATTAAAGATTATGATGATAAATAACAGGAGGGTTAGAGATGGAGTTACAGGTGGATGAAGAATATTATGTAAATGTATGTGATTTTTATGCAGAGAAGATAGCGGATGTTGAGTTAAAATTGAATGTATTTAAGAAAAACTGTGATTCATTGTTTGAAGTGAATAATTATGGTGAGGAATTACAGACGATATTGTCCAATAAGTATATGTCTTTTTATACTAATATATCGTCAGTTCTTAATGAATTGTTGGAAAATGTGAAAAGCAGGACAGGTGAGTTTCTGACAGATGTTGAGACAGATGATAAATTATCATAGAGGGAGAGAGAAATATGACTGATTTACATTATAGTGATATAGAGTTAAAGGCATCGCGTATGAAGAATTTGGGAGAAGATGTAATTAATATACAAAAGAGTCTGTCCTACTATTATTATGGTGGTAATAAAAACAAGGGACAGTATTCTGAGGAATTTGAAAAAATGAGAAACATGGTGAATAGTATAGTCGGTGATATAGGCACTTTTATGACAAACTATGCAGATATAATATTGTTGGCTGCTCAAAAATCAGAGCAGCTTGACCAGCAGTTATCAGCAGCGGTAGAAGAATTTATGGCAAATTAGGGAGGTATATAGTATGTATAGAAAGATATATTCTGAGATAATTACAAGCTGTATACAGGGTGTGGGCGAGCAGATAAGCCAGCTAAATAGTATGATTCAAAGCCTGACACGTGCAATGTCGGATAATAATGCAGATGCATTTGCCGATTCGTACATACAAAGTCAGTACAGCAGCATAAGGGAGAGCTTATGTCAGAAACGAGATGAGCTTATAGAACACGAAATTATATTAGGAAAAAAGCGTGCATATTTAGAGCAGGATGATACAGTAAATGCCCAGAAGCTAAGAGAACTTATCGATGGTATATCAGATAAAGAGTTTGCGGTAAATGATTTTGCAATTGATGCATATAACAGTGCTGCCGGTCTTGCACAGGATGATGCAAGTATATATGACATTATTGGTGAGGATGAGTTTAATGCAACCCTATATATTCGAGACCAACTTGGAAATGAAGGCATTGATTATGACGATTTTGATAATATGACGTATAAAGAAAAGTTATTGTATCAACAGAAATGCATTCAATATGCAAAACAATATTTTCTTGATACGGGTATTGAATTGCCTGATAATGGCAGAATAGATTTACCTATATCTCCCGGGGTGAATATATATTATAGAAATGAAGTATACACAACTATTGGCAATAACCGAGTGTCTGTTGACTATTCACTGGAGGATAAGGCTACATGTGTGCATTTGTTAGCGACATATGATTTCATGAGCTTGGATATGGCAGCAGCAAGGGACGAGGTATCTGCGACGTATAGTTATAATATAGATGAGAATACGAGCGCATTTAGTACCGTAAAAATTGATAAATTAGGTATGTCGTATTCAATTGAGAATGGTATAACAACCTCTTATAATTATGCCGAGGTAAATGGGGCTTATGATAGTGTATCTGTGGATAATGCCTGTGGGGTGGAGATATATAGCGTTTCTAATTGGGAACCTCAGGAAGAAACGGCGAGTAGTTTTTCATTAGGTGGAGTTTTAGCAGAGATTTCTGGTATTGCAGTATGTGCTGTTGGAGCAGCAGCTATAATTGCGTTAATAGTTTTAGAACCTGAAGTAGGAATACCGGCATTGGCAGCAGGTATGAAATTTATGGAAACTGCGTATTAGACAATCTTGAATAATGAGGCAGGAGAATAATATGTTAAAGAAAAAACAGGCAATAGTAATATATATCCTTATGCTTGTACTGATAGCAGCGTATGCATTTTATGTTTACAGAGACAAGAAGGGAGAAACTAATGGGGAACTCAAGGGGGATTATATACCATGTGTATCATTGAAGGAAAACGAGACGGTGGATATAGAAATCCCTCAGAATCTACATGGCTCTAGGACCGCAGGTCAATGTGCACATTCTCTTTTGTCTGAGGGACGC